>Ga0209558_1000033_pt1 | contig 141985 bp, 130 predicted proteins | sample SaaInlV_150m_DNA_3_FD_184674 | JGI IMG/M metagenome (GOLD analysis project Ga0209558, IMG submission 184674) | Marine microbial communities from expanding oxygen minimum zones in the Saanich Inlet - Saanich Inlet SI074_LV_120m_DNA (SPAdes) (version 2) | ecosystem: Environmental > Aquatic >...
TTCTGGTCAACAACCAGCTGGGCTGATTCCAGCTTAAACTCTGGACTGAAATTGGGCCTTTTCTTGCGTGTCATATTGTCACCTAATTGTAGGAAATGCATAATAGCACCTCTATTTAGGTGGCCAAATTAACTATGCCACTACAGAGATGACGAAACCATGTCCGTAAAAAGGACAAGTTGTGTCGTTAGTGGCTGACCGAATTTATCCAAGCAATTTTCAACGATCCACTCAATATATCGTTGTATCTTGCCTACCGACTAGAAAGTAATAAGCGCCAGCGCGAAGGCTTGGCATATGCCGCCGTCTTATGACACCGGCAACTCGGCTGTCTGTGTCTGTGTTTACGTTGACCCTGAATCTCACATAAAACAAACTATTGTTAGCCTTTGAACATATGCGGAGTTCGTTAAGTATCGGTGAGAAAACAAGAAGCTAGAGCATTCGACAACTTCACTTCTGCCACATTTCCTTGATGTGTTGGAACCTGATATTGTTCTGTTGTTCAACCACATGTGAGTTGGATGAGAGCAGAGCGATTTTAAATTTCATTAATAACAATCTTACAAAACAGGAGATAGAGATGTCACTCACTTTAGAAGAAAGGCAACCCAGAACAGATATGGAAATAACTTCAGCAGATTATGGCGAATCAGACGCTGTTATAACAGCTGAAGGAAATATGGGCGAGTATGGCCGAGTTTACGCCAGCTACCATCTAAGCTATAACGCAGATCGCAGTGGTGGAACCTATACAGCTCAAGGAAGAGGCTTCATAGATTACGATACTATAGCGTCTGGCGGAGGTGTAGGTGTTTGGCGAAGAGAGGGAGCTTTGATTCATATGGATGAACTCATCAATATAAATGATGGTACACAAAATCTTGGAAAAATTGTCATCGACCCAATCAAGAGAACTATGATTATGGATGTATATGTCCTCTCATAAAAGACAAGATTGAAATCTATACAGAGGGCCGGAATGCGTAAGATGCCAACTCCCCCCCCTCTGTATATATACTAGTGGCTTTTTATTTATTTATTTTATAACTATAGGAAAACTTTATTATGCGACTTACTAAAATTTTATTAGTGACATCAATAGCAATATTTTCTGGGCTGGTATTTGCTGATGATACGGCCATGCTGATTGATCTAGATAAGCAATGGGGAAGCGCCGGTGGACCCGACGGCTTTGTCTCTGAAGACGTTATTGGTATAGGCATCGCAGGAATTACTGGGATTGCCGAGGTAAGACAGGCCGCCACAATCGCGTCTGAAGAAGAATACGTTGTCGAAGGATACCAGGTGAAATTTCTCAGTACAGACATTGCTGTGATGGTACATACAACCGCCGGGTCAGACCCCCATGCGAGCATGCACGTTTTTCAAAAGCAGGATGGTAAGTGGCTCGTGGTTGGCGACGCGGCTGTGCCAACAGCCGAATAATCACCAGCGCCACAGGGGCGTATGGGTTTCAGGGAAGTAGCAGTAAAGCTATGTAGTTTTGCCTAGAGTGTGAGAGTTAAATAATGAATTGAATCGCTATCGCTTTACTAGACACCTTTCAGTCATACAAAATGGCTATCATAGAGCTGAAATTGCATCTTGCGCTGTGTATGTGCTGGATAAGTAAATTAAAAGAAGTGATCAAAGGGCTGGAAATCTCCTAACCCATTGATTTATATGGTAGCAATGGGTGGACTTGAACCACCGACCCCAGCATTATGAATGCTGTGCTCTAACCAGCTGAGCTACATTGCCTTGAAACTTTTTCGGCTTCCGATCGCACGTCATCTGAATAGTAATTTCCTATTTCATGCTCGATGTATGACAAATACACCTGTGCGTGAAATAGGAAATTAAACTCCCAGCTAACGCACCCTCGAAACCCTCTCTTTAGTGATGGATTCCCTTGTTTCTGGCATCCATCATCCCGAAAGGCCGCGAATTTTGGCTATTTCGGGGTAATTTGTCAAGTCAGACGTTGAATCTGAAATGAATTACATCGCCGTTCTGGACGATATATTCCTTGCCCTCCAAGCGCCATTTGCCGGCGTCTTTGGCGCCATTCTCACCGTTGTTGTCGACGAAATCCTGATAGGAGACGATTTCGGCGCGGATAAAGCCTTTTTCGAAGTCAGTATGGATCACGGCTGCGGCCTGTGGCGCGGTCGCGCCTTCCTTTACTGTCCAGGCGCGTACTTCTTTTACGCCGGCGGTGAAATAGGTTTGTAGACCGAGCAGGGTGTATCCCGCCCTGATTACTCTGTCCAGCCCGGCTTCTTCCATACCCAGGTCCTGCAGGAATTCCAGTTTCTCATCGTCTTCCAACTCAGCGATCTCTGCTTCCAACTTGTTGCAGATAGCGACTACCACCGCACCTTCTGATTCGGCGATTGTTCTTACTGTGTCCAGATAAGGGTTGTTCTCGAACCCATCTTCGTCCACGTTGGCGATATACATAACCGGCTTGATTGTTAGAAGGTGAAGACTATATAAGTCCTCTAACTCTTCTTTGCTTAAATCCAGTGAACGCACCTGCTTGGCCTCATCGAGATGGGCTTTTACTTTTTCCAGCACGATTACCTGGCGTTGTGCGTCTTTGTCACCGCTCTTTGCAACTCTCGAAACCTTATCTAAAAACTTGTCTACACTTTCCAGGTCGGAGAGTGCGAGTTCAGTATTAATGGTTTCGATATCCGATGCGGGATCAATTTTGTCTGATACATGGGTGACATTGCTGTCTTCAAAACAGCGAACAACATGTGCAATTGCATCGGTCTCACGAATATTGGCCAGAAACTGATTGCCCAGACCTTCACCCTTGGAGGCCCCGGCTACCAGACCGGCAATGTCGGTAAACTCCATGGTGGTTGGGATAACTTTCTGCGGCTCCACGATTGCCGCCAGCTTATCCAGTCTTGTATCGGGTATGGAAACAATTCCCGAGTTAGGCTCGATGGTGCAGAACGGGAAATTTTCCGCGGCAATTCCAGCCTTGGTCAAAGCATTGAAGAGAGTTGATTTTCCTACGTTGGGTAAGCCAACGATTCCACATTTAACAGCCATTCCTGATTCTATCCTGTGTGTAATTGTTTCATGGCGTCTTCCCAGTCGCCTTTTATTGCCAGAGGCATCACGCGAATCGCATCTTCGATGTCTCGCATTATAAGGTCGGCCTCAGAACGGGAAGGATCGCCGAGCACATAGTTTGCCACCATAGACTTGTGTCCTGGATGTCCAACACCTATGCGTAATCTGTAAAAATCTTTCTTATTACCCAAGGCACTAATAATGTCTCTAATGCCGTTGTGACCGCCGTGGCCGCCACCTTCCTTGAATTTAGTTTGGCCCGGATCAAAATCAATTTCGTCATAGGCTACCAGCATATTTTCTGGCTCGATTTTGTAAAAGTTGCAAACTGCCGCTACCGATTTCCCGCTGTGATTCATGAATGTAGTGGGGAACAGTAGTTTTATATCTTGCCCTGCAATATTGATAGTACCGAACTCGCCAAAGAACTTACTTTCACCGCGAAGTGCGCCGGAATAGCTTTTACACAGGTGATGAAGAAAAATGACTCCCGCATTGTGACGGTTAGAGTCATATTTTGGACCGGGATTACCAAGACCTACTATGAGTTTCACTGAATTGCCTGGCATAGGTTTTACCTAGTGGCGAATAGAGAAGGGTAGATATTGCTACGTGTATTCTGGCTTTGAATTAAGCCTTTAGTCAGATTCAAAGAAAAACTGAAACAGGTGTCGGAAGACTCCAGCACCTGTTTCAAGACTTTATCAGTCTTCGCTTTCTTCTTCTGAGTCTTCACCAGCTGCTGGTGCTTCACTCTCGCCTTCAGGCGCTTCAGGTGCATCAGTTGGTTCTTCAACTTCAGCTTTAGGTGCAGCAACAGTAACAACTGAATGGTCGCTTTCTTCACCGTGGGAAAGTGCAACGCTGGTAACACCTTTTGGAAGAGTGATATCCGAGAGATGAACAGTATCGCCCAAATCTACTTCAATCATATCAACTTCGATGTACTCTGGTAGATCGCCAGGCAGACAACTAACGTCGATCTCGTTAAGTGTCTTGAGGATATTTCCTCCTCCGATCTTAACGCCCACACACTTCTCTTCGTTGAGGAAGTGAAGAGGTACTTTCACAGTAATAGCTTGCTTGTCACTAACGCGAAGAAAGTCAGCATGCATGATTAAATGCTTGGCAGGATGACGCTGCAGGGCTTTTATAACAGCCTTTTCTTTCTTGTTATCAACGTTGAGGGTAATAATGTGGGAAAAGAAAGCTTCATTTTCCGTTGCCTTAAAAATATCTTTATGGGCAATAGTTAATGATACAGGGTCCTTTCCGGAACCATATAGTACCGCGGGTATGTCGTTATTCAGACGGCGTAGGCGGCGGCTCGCACCTTTCCCCAGATCCGTCCGAGTCGAACAATTTAATTCAAATTCATCAGCAGACATAAGTCTTCTCCGATTTAACTGCACCAACTTGCGACCAGTTAGTGCAGGATTAATAAAATGGGGCAGTAGTTCTTTTGAACAACTGCCCCGGGTTTATCCGCGAGATGTCGATTTCTAGCTGATACTGGATCAGGTATTGTCAAACATCGCGCTAATGGATTCTTCGTTGCTTACTCTTCGAATAGACTCAGCCAATAATCTGGCCATGGAGAGTTGTCGAATCTTCGAGCAGTTCTGTGCCTCTTCGTTCAGCGGAATCGTGTCTGTCACTACTAGTGAATCCAGACTCGATGCATTTAAATTCTCAATAGCAGGGCCGGATAAAACCGGATGCGTACAATAGGCAACAACCTTAGACGCGCCATGCTCTTTCAATGCGTCGGCAGCCTTACAAAGCGTGCCCGCTGTATCGACCATGTCATCGACGATGAGACAGCTGCGACCTTTAACATCACCAATGATGTGCATGACTTGGGCTACATTGGCAGACGGGCGTCGTTTATCGATGATCGCCAGGTCTACATTTAGTTGCTTGGCCACAGCTCTTGCTCGTACCACACCACCGACATCCGGTGAAACTACAATCAGGTCGTCATATTTCTGTCTTTCGATGTCATCGGTAAGCACTGGTGATCCGTAGACATTGTCCACCGGGATACTAAAAAACCCCTGAATCTGTTCTGCATGTAAATCTACTGTGAGTACGCGGTTAACACCAACCGCACCGATCATGTCTGCTATAACCTTGGCACTAATGGCAACACGGGCTGATCTTACTCGTCTGTCCTGTCTGGCATATCCAAAATAGGGGATAACTGCCGTGATTCTGTTTGCAGACGCACGGTGCAGTGCATCCGCCATCAGCAATAATTCCATGATGCTGTCATTAGTAGGTGCACAGGTTGGTTGAATGATAAATACGTCCTTACCCCGAACGTTTTCATTCAGCTCAACGGAGACCTCACCGTCGCTAAATTTGGTAGTGCTTGCATAGCCCAGAGGAACACCGATGTTCTTGGCAATACTGTCTGCTAATGCCGGATTGGCATTACCAGTAAAAACCATCAAATTATTAGCCACGCTTATATTCCTGTTCATCTTGGAAACAGTGGAAAATGGCTGGGGTGGCTGGATTCGAACCAACGCATGCAAGGATCAAAACCTTGTGCCTTACCACTTGGCGACACCCCAACGAACTCTTCTGAATACCGTACTCGTATATCATTCATTTTATGCTGGCCAGGAACTGTGTTCCAGTGAGTCTATGCCTTCTGCTACAAACCCTTTCAGATTTGTCGGCAAATTACTTAGTACTTTCTCAGCTTCTGCCTTTTCGGCAAATCGGGCAAATATACTTGAGCCGGTTCCGGTCATTCTGGCTTCGGTGATCTGGCCCAGCCAATTCAGGGCCTCATCTACCTCTGGATACAGTTTTCGAGTGACTGATTCACAGTCATTTCGGGTTCCAGCTGCCAGAAAGGCGGCAATTTTGATGGCTGGAGAGTTCCTTGTCAAATGTTCGTTGGAAAAAATTTTGGATGTGGCCACTGCGCATGGAGGAGTAATCACTAAATACCAGCAATGCCCCAGTTCTAGAGGCTGCAGCTGATCACCAATACCTTCCCCCCAAGCTGATTTTCCTCGAATGAAAACAGGCACATCAGCTCCCAGTTTTCCGCCTATTTCACAGAGCTCGTCCAGACCCAAATTCATGGACCAAAGCTTGTTGAGGGCTACCAGAGTGATTGCGGCATCGGAACTGCCACCGCCCAGGCCCGCGCCCATTGGAATTCGCTTCTGCAGAGTAATCCTCGCGCCCGGGGAACCTTTAGCGGAAAGAGAGCCCTCAGCTAGGCGTGCCGCAAGCGCATCGGCTGCCTGAATCACCAGATTATTGTGCAAAGGCACTGCTTCAGCGCTATGGAAATCCTGGTGCTGCTCGACGTGCAAGGAAATATTGCCAGCGGGAGCCATCTCAAACTTCATCTGATCGCCATAGTTAAGCATTTGGAAGACAGTCTGGATCTGGTGATAGCCATCCTCTCTTCTTCCCGTGATATGGAGGAACAGATTCAGTTTGGCGGGTGCCAGTAGTTGAATTGATTCAATGGGCTGTTTATTAGAGGACATTGGCTTAGAGAACATGGTTTTGAAGGATTTTAGTCTCAGATGATCATTCAGTTTGTAGATGGCTCGGTCGGGATCGTCCAGCTGATACCTATGAATCGTAAGCGGATATCATTTTTCGGCCGGGTCAATTCCACCCGGCGAGGCAGTGAGAATTCGCCATACTGTCGTAAATCATCAAAAATAACTGTCCAGCCATCTTGTACCAATTGTGTGAGTTGATTGAATTCACTAAATTGCAGTTCAGCAGTGGATTCGGGGGCAGGAATACCTTTGATCCAGTGTTCGAGAGAAGAGACTGGCAGCTCATAACCTAACTGTTGAAGAATTAACTCTTCGGGGCTGGCGGCACTTAGTTCTTCGCCATCTTGTTCCAGGGTAACGAATCCAGGCCTGCCCTCAATGGTGGTGCTACCCACATTAAATGTGCCCCATAGCCGAATGTTGTACTGAGCCTCATTCTGCTGCCATTGAATTCGCGGTGTATGAGCCTCGTTGTCGTAACGTACATTCACTCGCCCCCGCATTTGCCAGGAGCTTAGCTGCTCCAGTTGATCTTTATGTCGCGACCAGTCAGCGTTCTCCACTGCCGGGGGAGCAATTGCGCAACCATTGAGAAAAGCGATGGCGACGAACAGCGGTGCCAGTCGTCGAGTCTTTGAGATGTGCTTTGTATAAAACAAAGGAAAAGTCGTGTTCATGGGATTTTTGGATTGTGCATTAGGAAGCTTGCAGTCTATCCATTGCTTCTTTTATAAGTTCGCTGTCGGGTTCTTCTTCAAGGGCATCCTGCCATACTTGCAGTGCTTCCTCTTGTCTTCCCATTGCCCACAACACTTCACCTAAATGGGAAGCCACCTCATCGTCGGGAAAGTCAGCAAAGGCTCGGCGTAAATTTTCCAGTGCTTCTTCATAACGGCCGAGCTTGTACAGTGCCCAAGCCAGGCTGTCTAAAATGGCAGGGTCTGTTGGGGAAATAATGATTGCGCGCTCAATTAATTCCAGCGCTTCTTCGTAGCGAGTGGTTTGATCCGCCAGCATATATCCCAGGTGGTTCAGTGCGCGAGAGTCATCCGGTTGCATCAAAATTATTTGATGAAGGTCGGCTTCGGAGCCTTCTTTATTGTTCACCGAGTCGTTGTAGAGGACTCGGGCAAACAAAAGATCTACTTCGTTGGGGTATTTATTGAGAGCGTTATCTAATAACTGTCCGGCCTCATCACCATATCCGGCCTGAATCAGTGCTGCGGATTCCATGGTAGTAAAGAGTACCTCCAGGCGAGGCTGGCCTCGGGACAATCGGCTCAGCCAGGCATGGGCATCTTCTAATTGCCCAAGCTGAATGGAGAAGATGGTTGCCTGATTCTGTGCCGGCAAGAAATTATTTGTGCCTATCTCTACCAGGCGGTAGTTTTCGATAGCATTTTCCAGGTCACCCATTTGGTCATAGCTATATCCGGTGTAATACTGGCTCTCGTCTTTTCTTTGATCCACATCGATCAGTCTGGAAAGGGAAGTAATTGCTCGCTCGAAGTTCTCCAGTTCCAGATCGAGTAATGCCATTGAGTAGAGAGCCTCCCAATCCTGAGGATCGGTCTCAAACAAGTACTCATACTGCGCGCGAGCGTTCTCGAAGTCTTCGTCTTGTATATATAGACGAGCGAAATTTGAGCGTAGGCTTCTGTCGTCTTCAAATTCGCGAATACCATTTCGGAGTACGTCCATGGCATCTTCCAATTGATCCAGATTTTGCAGCAACTGAGCCTCAAGCAGGACGAGTGAAGGATTATTGTCGGTAACTTCAGTAAATGCCTTCAATTCCTCAAGGGCTTGTTCGTACTCACCACTCTGGGCGAGCATTTGAACCAGTGCGATTCGAATGGATTGCTGTTCACTGTAATCGATGCTGAGCTGTTTTAGATTGGAGATTAAGCCTGCTCTGGCTTCTGCAGTCATTCTGGCTGTGCGAGAGGAAAGCGTGGAGAAATCCATACTTCCTCCGAGGTCGATAACGCTAGCCATGTGCGAAAGCGCTTGATCAAAATTCCCAGTTTCCAGAAATTGAATGCTGAGCATCAAGTGAGGCTGAGTATCCAGAGGAGTAACTTCGGCCCACAAAAGCCCCAATTGTAATAGTGCATTGGTGTCATTATTAGCTGCAGCAAACTGAACTGCTCGCTGGATGATATTCAAATCCCGCGTCTCTATGGCGAGATCAAAATAGGACTCTCCCGCATCTTCCAGCTGGCCTCGCTGGGCTCCCAGCTCAGAAACTATGGCCTGATAGAGCTGCTCTTCGGTAAAGCTGCCGTAGTCGATATCTTCTTCAGGAGGCGCAACGACAGCGGGCTCCGACGTCGTTTCTGCTACTGGAACCGGCGCCTCGGCACCTGTTTCGGCTGATGGGGCAGAGGATCCGGCGCAGGAAGCGAGCAAGAGTGCGGTTAACAGGGCGGTTAGCTCTGGTCTTAATTCTTTGATTTTGTTCATGTTTTCGTTGATTGGCTGTAAGTTACGTATTTACGGGGCATTGTAGCAGCTTGATCAAGTGGCGCCACATCGCTGACGACAGTCTCTAATGGGAACTGTGTCCGATATTTAGTAACATAGCCAGCCTTTTCGATGGGCATAAACCCCGATTTTTATTCGACTTTCCAGGTGTTTCATAGCAAATGGCTTTGGTACTGATAGGCATAAATCACAACACCGCCAATGTAGATCTGCGAGAGAAGGTGGCATTCCCACCGGAACTTGTTGATGAAGCATTGACACAGTTGATGGCCGGCGAATCTGTTGATGGCGCCGTGATTGTCTCTACCTGTAATAGAACTGAAATTTATGTTGCTTACGAGTCATCCTCTGATGCAAGACAGCTGGATGTTACTGCTTCAAACAGTTCTTTGTTTGCTGAACGTAAACAAAGCTTATTGATTTGGTTGGCCGCTTATCACTCAGTGAGTGTAGATGATTTGCAGGACTGCAATTATTCCTTCGCTGAACAAGAAGTAGTCAAACATTTAATGCGTGTTTCCTGCGGCCTGGATTCCATGGTTTTGGGTGAGCCTCAGATACTTGGTCAGATTAAATCTGCTTATGCTGTATCAAAGGACAAGGAAGCGTTGGGTCCGACTCTCGGTCTAGCGTTTCAGGAAGCCTTTTCCATTGCCAAGGAAGTGAGAACCGACACCGCTATTGGAGAAAATCCCGTGTCGGTTGCCTATGCGGCGGTGACTCTAGCTGAAAGAATTTTCTCCAATCTTTCCAGTTTGAATGTGTTGCTTATTGGTGCTGGTCGAACTATCGAGTTGGTAGTTAAACACTTGGCGGAGAAGGGAGTGACCGAAATAGTCGTGGCTAATCGTACTCTCGGAAATGCGATGAAAATAGCAGATCAATTTGATGCTCATGGCGCTTTGTTATCAGAAATACCCGAATTATTGGTGGCGGCGGATATAGTAGTTTCTTCTACCAATAGTCAACTGCCTTTGCTGGGCAAGGGAGCAGTAGAGAGGGCCCTAAAACAGCGCAAACACAAACCGATGCTATTGGTTGACCTTGCAGTTCCACGGGATATTGAAGCTGAGGTTGCGGAAGTTGCTGATGCCTATCTCTACAGTGTGGATGATATTAGTGAAGTAATTGAAGACAGCGTAAAGAGCCGTGCCGAGGCGGCGGCCCAGGCAGAGTCAATTATAGCAAGAGGTGTAGAAGAATTTTTAAAACACCTACGCTCTCTTAATGCTATCTCCACTCTTAGAGCATTCCGTGAAAAAGCAGATTCAATTAGAGAGCAGGAATTACAAAAAGCACTACAGGCTTTGGAGAAAGGGGGAACTGCAGAAGATGTCCTCAATACGCTAGCTCGGGGATTAACCAATAAGCTGATTCATTCTCCCAGTGTGCAAATGAAAAAGGCGAGTTCTGAAGGAAGAGATGAAGTGCTGTCTCTTACCAAGGAATTGTATGAATTAGATTTATGGATAGATACAGACGAGGACAGTGACGAGGATGTTGTATAAGCCCGGAAACAGGCTGCGGCGAGACCCTTAATACATAGATATGAAAGAATCCATTAGACATAAACTTGATAACCTCAAGGATCGATTTGATGAGCTTGAAGCTCTGCTTAGCGATGCAGAAGTTATTTCTGATCAAAATCGATTCAGGGATCTCTCCAAAGAGTATGCGGAAATTGAAGAGGTGGTGAAGAGTTTCGATCGCTTCCTCAGTGTAAGTGATGAATTGCAACAAGCCAAAGAAATGCAGAAGGACTCTGATCCGGATATTCGCGAGATGGCGGATGAGGAATTTAAAACTAATAGTGCGGAGCTGGAAGAGCTTGAACTGGGTCTGCAAAAATTATTGCTACCCAAAGACAGCAAAGATAGCTGTAATGTTTTTCTCGAAATAAGAGCAGGAACCGGAGGCGATGAGGCGGCGATTTTTTCCGGAGACCTGTATCGAATGTATTCACGTTTCGCTGAACTGCAAAAATGGAAATCGGAAATAATCACCGAGCGTCAGGGTGAACACGGTGGCTTTAAAGAGTTGATCGTTCGCATAGAAGGCAAGAACGTCTATGAAAAATTGAAGTTTGAATCTGGAGCTCATCGAGTACAAAGAGTTCCTGAGACTGAGACTCAAGGGCGTATTCACACATCAGCCTGCACTGTGGCCATCATGCCGGAAATAGATGATGTAGATGAAATAGATATCAATAAGGCGGATCTACGAATCGACACTTTTCGTGCCAGTGGCGCAGGTGGCCAGCACGTTAACAAGACTGATTCTGCTATACGCATTACACACCTGCCATCTGGACTGGTTGTGGAGTGTCAGGATGAGCGCTCCCAACACAAGAATAAGGCGCGGGCTATGTCTCTGCTTCAGGCCAGGCTGCTTGATCAGGCGCAACAAGCGCAGCAGCAAGAAGAATCTGATGCACGTCGCAAATTGGTAGGTAGTGGTGATCGATCAGAGAAGATTCGTACCTATAATTACCCTCAGGGTAGAGTGACAGATCACCGAATTAAACTGACCCTCTACAATCTCCCTGAAATCATGTCCGGTGATCTGGCGTCTGTTATTCAGCCGCTGATTAACGAGTATCAGGCTGACTTGTTGGCAGGCCTGGCAGCCGAAGACTAACTCGAGTCAATGGCGGAAAATATTAGACAGGTACTATCTCGCGGTGAAGCTCTCAGGCCTCAGAGTGAAAGCTGGCAACTGGATACAGAACTTCTGCTCGCTAGAGTTTTAAACAAGCCCCGGGAATATTTGTTCACCTGGCCTGAACAAGAGCTGCAACTCCGGCAGATAGAAGAATTTCAACAACTCCTGTCACGTCGAAAAGACGGTGAGCCCATTGCCTATATTTTAGGAAAGAGAGGCTTCTGGGATTTCGAGCTGGAAGTTAATTCTTCTGTTCTGATACCACGACCGGAAACAGAAATTCTGGTTGAGACAGCTATTGAACTGTTGAGTGAGAGTAGAAAGACGGCGGCAAAAATAGCTGACCTGGGAACAGGCAGCGGAGCTATAGCTCTTGCCTTGGCTAAGTCTTGTAGTTCCAGCTCGGTGATTGCAGTCGATTTTAGTGAGGATGCGCTCAATGTGGCCAAATCCAACGCCAGCAATCTCGGAATTTCGAATATTGAATTCATTCAGGCTTCATGGTGTGATGGATTGCAAGATAATGATTTCGATATGATCGTTTCCAACCCACCTTATGTAGCTGAAGGCGATGCTCATCTGTTGGAAGGTGACCTACTCTTTGAGCCAAGCCTTGCTTTGGTGGCGACAGAAAATGGTTTGGGGGATCTACACACCATCGCATTGCAGTGTAGAGAGAAATTAAAAAAAGGCTCCTGGCTCCTTCTTGAACATGGCTATGATCAGAAGCAAGCAGTAGCCGAAATGTTGGAACGGGCAGGCTATTTCAATATTCAGTGCAGGAAAGACTTGAGTGGTGTGGATAGATTGAGCTTTGCCCAATGGGGTGGATCGTCGTTCTAAACCAGATTTAAATCACAACAGAGACAGGATTTTTAAGACCAACGGCCGGATCGATTTACTATGGAAGATCAACAGCTACTAAGATTTAGTCGACAGATTATGCTACCTGAGATGGATGTTCAGGGTCAGCAAAAGCTGATCGATGCCTCTGTGCTAATTATTGGCTTGGGCGGGCTTGGCTGTCCTGCTGCAATGTATTTGGCTGCCGCGGGAGTGGGCAAGCTTACGCTTGCGGACGATGACAGTGTTGAACTGACGAACCTGCAGAGGCAGATAGCTCACAGTCAAGATGATATCGGTGTTTCCAAAGTGGCATCGGTGGAAACAACATTGAAAGGTTTGAATCCTGACGTAGAGGTGATTGCTATCAATAAGCGCCTGCAAGGTGAAAGCCTGGACGAGGAGATAGCCAAGGTCGATGTGGTGGTAGACGCCTGTGATAATTTCTCCACTCGATTTGCCATCAATCGCAGTTGTTTGAAGCACAAAAAGCCCCTGGTTTCTGGTGCGGCAATTCGCATGGAAGGGCAGGTGGCTGTTTTTGATAGTAGAAATCCGGATAGCCCTTGCTATCAATGTCTCTACGAGCAGGGTGACGATGACGACATGAGCTGCTCTACCAATGGAGTAATGGCGCCATTGGTTGGAATAATCGGTTCAGTTCAGGCAATGGAAACAATCAAAATTATTAGCGAAATCGGTAAGCCTCTTACAGGCAGACTGCTGCTATTAGATGCTACATCTATGCAATGGAGAGAGATGAAGCTTCCTCGCGATAGCAGCTGCAAAGCCTGCTCAGAGTAGTAAATCGAATAAGAATGTTTGAAGTGTATGGTGCATACCGCTATTATGCGGCGCTCCAAGCAATTATGTGGCGTTCTACTCTTTTCCTTAGCTGCTTCTCTGCTCGATCGGCCTCACTGTCTTGTTACCAGCTAAAGTCACTGAGCACTAATACCGAACACGAATAACCAGCAACATCACCGAAATATGAAAAACGGATAAACATGGATTCAACTGAAGAATCACAAGCAGTCTCGTTCGACAGCTTCAATTTGCAGGAGCCTCTACGAGAGGCCATCAGAAAGATCGGTTTCGAAACCTGCACGCCGATTCAGGCGCAGAGCCTGATACATACTCTTAAGGGACATGATGTCACCGGTAAAGCTCAGACGGGTACCGGCAAAACAGCAGCATTTCTGATTACTATTATTAATGATTTGCTGTCTAACCCTATAGAAGAAAGGTTTCTCGCTGAACCGAGAGCGCTGATTGTGGCTCCAACTCGAGAGCTCGCTATTCAGATTGCCAGTGATTCCGCATTGCTTACTCAAGGTACCGGGCTGCATACCGTAACTCTGGTAGGTGGTGAAGATTACCAGAAACAGAATCGTGCTCTTGATAAAAAACCGGTAGATATCGTGGTTGCCACTCCTGGTCGATTGCTGGATTTTGCTTCGAACGATAATCTGCATCTAGGATTGATCGAAATTCTGGTATTAGATGAAGCAGATAGAATGCTTGATATGGGTTTTATTCCACAAGTAAGGCAAGTGGTTTCTCGTACGCCTCGCAAAGACTGCCGACAAACTCTTCTATTCAGCGCAACCTACACGCCGGAAATTGTAGAACTGGCTGATCGTTGGGCGATGGATCCAATCATGGTGGAGGTTGAATCTCAGAAGGTCGCCGCTGATGATATTGATCAGATCGTCTATCTGGTTACCATGGCGGATAAATACAATCTTCTATTCAATCTGATATCAGAGCCTGGCGCTGAGAAGATTATCGTTTTCAATAATCGACGAGACCAGGTTAGAAAACTGGCGGACAATCTTTATCGTAATGGCATTGAATGTGGCATGTTGTCCGGTGAAGTTGCTCAGAATAAACGCATTAGAACACTTGAAGATTTCAAGAGTGGCAAGATCAAGGTGCTGGTTGCAACTGACGTAGCTGGTCGAGGACTGCACATTGACGATGTGACTCATGTGGTTAACTATTCTCTGCCGGAAGAGGCGGACGATTATGTTCACCGAATCGGGCGTACAGGTAGAGCGGGCGCCTTAGGTACCTCTATCAGCTTCGCCTGTGAAGAAGATTCATTCCTGTTGCCGGATATTGAAGAGAAGCTGGAAATGAAGCTGGATTGTACTCATCCCGAAGAGCGCTTGTTGGAAAAGGCTCCTGCTTTTTCACGAAGCACTCATTTCAAGAAGGCTGTCGAACCAAGTCGTGGCGGATCTCGCTCCAAGAGTCACAGCCAAGGTCGCCGTCGCTAGCTAGCAGCTATGCACTGACCGCCTGACTGTTTCAGGATTTCACTGTACTCGCCAGATTTTCGATGACGTGTAACGTGGTCGGAAAATGTGCTGCCGTCTTCAAGCTTGACGTTAATGTCATGCCCCGCTTCGATATAAAACACAATAAAGCGCTGGAATAATTCTGCGGTCATTCCGCGGTAGGCCCGAAGTAGAATATTGTAATCGGCTGGCACTCCCTCTGGCGGCTCAACCTCAAGAAAGGATTTGAGTCGTTCGTCACTCCAGTCTTCATCTCGAGTGGCTATTTGAGTGCGATCTGCTCCTGTTTTTTTACCTTCTTTCATCGATTTCTTCGACCTATTTCATTTTGTCTTTTAGCAGGGCGTTGACCTGACCAGGATTGGCCTTACCCTTGGAAAGTTGCATTGCCTGGCCAACTAGAAAGCCGATTACCTGTTCCTTGCCTTCCTTGAATTGTTGTACCTGGTCAGGATTGTTGGCAATGACATCATCCACTAGTTTTTCAATTTCGCCGCTGTCAGTAACCTGCTTAAGCCCTTTAGCTTCGATGATGTCGTCCACACTGGAGGCGTCTTCAATCATTGTTTCAAAAACTGTCTTGGCGATTTTGCCCGATATAGTGTCATCTTTAATTCGGCTAATAAGGCTTGCAAGCCGTTCAGCTTGAATTGGGCAGTCCGCTACTTCCCAGCTGTTCTTGTTTAATAAGGCTTGCAGGTCTCCGCTTACCCAATTGGCCGCGAGCTTTGCATCGCCGGTTTGCTTGGCTACAAGCTCGAAGTATTCGGCAAGCTCACGGCTACTTGCGAGAACGCCGGCATCATAGTCACTAAGTTTAAATTCTTCCACGAAACGTTGTTTCTTGGCATCGGGAAGTTCAGGAAGGTCCGCTCGAATAGCCTCAATGTAAGCATCGTCGATAACAATAGGCAGCAGGTCAGGTTCCGGGAAGTAGCGATAGTCATTGGCTACTTCTTTGCTGCGCATCGGCGTGGTTTCATCGCGGTCGGCATTGTATCTTCTGGTTTCCTGGATTACTCGCCCGCCGTCCTCGATTAGTTCCTGCTGTCTTTGTACTTCAGAATGGATGGCCTTTTCCACGAAGCGGAATGAGTTAATATTTTTGATCTCGGTTCGGGTGCCCAGTTCGGTATCCCCCACGCGCCGAATGGATACATTCACATCGCAGCGCATTGAACCTTGAGCCATTATGGCGTCGGAGATATCCAGGTATCGAATAATGGTATGCAGTTTTTTCAAGTAAGCGACGGCTTCTTCGGCATTACTTATTTCAGGTTCGGACACAATTTCCAAAAGCGGTTCGCCAGCACGATTCAAATCGATTCCCGACATGCCGTGATAATCTTCATGAAGTGATTTTCCGGCATTTTCTTCGATGTGCGCCCGGGTAACACCGATTTCTTTTTCTCGTCCATCACTTAAGACTACTGTTAAGGAGCCTTTGCCAACCGTGGGGTAGTCGAGCTGCGTGACCTGATAGCCTTTCGGAAGGTCGGGATAAAAATAGTTTTTCCTGTCAAACACAGAGCGTTTACCAATTTCAGCGCCAATGCCGACACCAAATCGAACAGCCATTCTCAATGCATCTTTATTAAACACTGGGAGAGTGCCAGGTAGTGCCGCATCAAAGATATTGGCCTGGGTATTTGGTTCGGCACCGAATTTGGTGGAGCTTCCTGAAAATAATTTAGACTGCGTGGACAAAGAGACATGAACTTCAAGGCCGATTACTGTTTCCCATTCCATGATCAGGCCTCCTCTGTCTTGATAGCTGGCTTGCGGGTATGCCAGTCAGTGCTTTGTTGAAATTTGTGGGCGATATTTAATAGCTTCGATTCTTCGAAGTCGTTGGTGACCATATGCATACCGATAGGTAAGCCATCAACCAGACCTGCTGGCACGGAGATGCCAGGCAGTCCAGCCAGGTTCACTGCAATGGTGTAAATATCTTCCAGATACATGGCAACCGGGTCGCTCTTTGATCCCAATTCAAAAGCAGTATGGGGAGAGGTTGGGCCGATGATGACATCGACTTCCTTAAATGCCTCGTCGAAATCATTCTTGATAAGACGTCGAATTTTCTGAGCCTTGCGGTAGTAGGCATCGTAAAAACCGGCTGAAAGGGCATAGGTGCCCACAAGGATCCGCCTCTTTACTTCATCACCAAATCCTTCGCTACGGCTTCTTTTGTACATATCTTCCAGATCCACAGGATCTTCACAACGATATCCATAACGAACGCCGTCGAAGCGTGAAAGGTTTGCAGATGCCTCTGCCGGCGCTACTACATAGTAGGCAGACACCGAGAGATGATTGTTAGGAAGATCGATTTCCTTAATAGTTGCACCTAGTTTTTCGTATTCCTTCAGGGCATCTCGAATTGATTGCTCTACTTCGCTGTTCAGGCCTTCAGCGAAATGCTGTCTTGGAATGCCAATCTTCAATCCTTCCAATGAATTGTTTAGCCCGGCGGTGTAATCATCTGTTGGCGTGTCGATGCTAGTGGAATCTTTCTCGTCCAGCCCCGCTATGGCGTTAAGCATGAGAGCTGCGTCTTCGGCACTCTTGGTAAGCGGCCCTGCCTGATCCAGGCTAGAGGCAAATGCCACCATGCCCCAACGGGAAACACGACCATAACTGGGCTTGAAGCCGGTTATGCCACAGAATGCAGCCGGTTGTCGGATAGACCCACCGGTATCTGTTCCGGTCGCCATCGCGCATAGATCAGCAGCAACTGCCGCCGCGGACCCGCCGGAAGAGCCGCCGGGCACTCGTTTCGTGTCCCAGGGATTGCGAACATCACCAAAGAAGCTGGTCTCATTGGATGAGCCCATGGCGAATTCATCCATATTGGTCTTGCCCAGAGTAACCACTCCGGCACTATTTAATCTCTCTACTACAGTGGCGTTATAGGGAGATACGAAGTTATGTAACATGCGAGAGCCGCAGGTGGTTAGAACGCCTTCTGTGCAGAAAATATCCTTGTGAGCAATAGGTATGCCCAGAAGAGCACCGGAATCGCCCCCGGCCCTGGCAGTGTCAGCGGCATTCGCCTGCTGCATTGCAGAGTCTTCACACACAGTAATAAAGGCATTGAGTTCGCTATTGAGCTGGCCAATTCTATTGAGATAGGTCTGGGTAAGCTCCACGCTGGATATGTCGCCCGCGGCAAGAGCGGCGGATAATTCGGCGACGGTTTTTTCAATCATTTCGATATTCCTGTCAGATCTGGCTATCAGAGCCAGATAAGCTTCTTATATTTAAAGGGTGCTGTGGGCATATGGGAGCTGGCGATCAATCCATGACCTTCGGTACCAGATAGAGGCCGTCCTGGCTTTTCGGGGCGAGCTTTTGTAGCTCGTCACGATTAATTTCGGCAGTGACCTTGTCTTCACGCAGTCGCTGGACCGCATCGGTGGGATGTGCGAGTGGTTCGACATTATCCGTATTTACAGATTGCATCTGATCAATCAGTGCCAAAATGTCGGTAATTCTAGTTGTCACCTCTTCGGCTTCGGCATCACTAACGTGTAGCCTCGCTAAATGGGCAATTTTCTCTACCTCTGACCTGTCCAAAGCCATCAAAAATCTCCAGATTGTCGTGCTTGTACAATTTATATTGCGCAGTGTGCGGTGAATCAATTAATTACATAACCGCCCTTGCTCTAACCCCTTGCCGTTGCTAGAGTGCGTCCTACTCGCCAACGACAAGAAGGCGTGATTATACTTGAATTTAGTCAGTTTTAGTCAAACCGGAACAACGGCTATTTTCACGGATCTGTTCCAGGAGATTCCATTTAATCCCAAATCCGTTTCTCGCATTGAAATAAAAGCAGTCAATCTGCTAAATCATTAGGCAGATATGCCGCTTAAATAAGAATGCATGCAAGAATTGGAATCTTTAACTGAGGTATACGAAAGTCCATGTTCAAAAAAATCCGGGGAATGTTCTCCAATGACCTGTCTATTGATTTAGGCACGGCCAATACGCTTGTTTATGTGCGAGAAGAAGGCATCGTGTTAAACGAGCCATCTGTTGTCGCTATACGCACACACAATGGTCAGAAAACTGTTACCGCAGTCGGCTCTGATGCAAAACGAATGCTCGGTCGTACTCCTGGCAACATTACTGCGATTCGCCCCCTAAAGGATGGTGTAATCGCGGATTTCCAGGTTACCGAGAAAATGCTTCAGCACTTCATTAATAAGGTGCATGAAAACAGCTTCTTCCCTCCCAGCCCAAGAGTACTGGTATGTGTGCCCTGTAAGTCGACTCAGGTTGAGCGAAGGGCGATCAGGGAATCAGTAGCCAGTGCCGGTGCAAGAGACGTTAGATTGATCGAAGAGCCGATGGCCGCCGCAATTGGAGCGGGACTTCCGGTTGAGCAAGCCAGTGGATCCATGGTGGTGGATATCGGCGGTGGAACCACCGAGATTGCAATTATCTCTCTCAATGGTGTGGTTTATTCCGAATCAGTTCGTGTCGGTGGTGATCGCTTCGATGAAGCTATTACGACCCATGTGCGTCGCAATTATGGAAGCCTTATTGGTGAAGCAACAGCGGAACGAATCAAGAAAGAAATTGGCTGTGCCTATGTTGGTGCTTCTAATGAAATTCGCGAAATTGATGTAAGAGGCCGGAATCTGGCGGAAGGTGTGCCAAGAAGCTTTACCCTTAACAGCGACGAAATTCTGGAAGCATTGCAGGAACCATTATCTGCCATCGTTCAGGCTGTGAAATCTGCACTTGAGCAATCACCTCCTGAATTGGCATCGGATATTGCCGAAAGCGGTCTGGTTTTAACCGGTGGTGGTGCTCTGTTGAGAGATCTGGACAAATTATTGTCTGAGGAGACAGGTTTGCCGGTGATTGTTGCCGAAGACCCCTTGTCATGTGTAGCTCGAGGCGGTGGAAAGGCCATGGAGTTGATGGATACGCACGATATTGACCTTCTGACCCTGGAGTAACCCTACTCTGGTCGTGGTTCTTAGCCGGGGCTGTTATACTTTTTTTGTCTACTACAGAGCACTAAAGAGGTAGTTCAGCCATCGACAAGACCCTGTTTACAAAAGGTGTTGCCCTCGAATACAGGGCACTTGCTTTTGTCCTCCTTTCTATCTGTATCTTGTTTGCCGATAGCCGCTTCGGTTATGCGGAGCGGATTCGCTTTGGCCTGGGATATGTCACCACACCGGTTTATTGGGTTGCAGACATTCCTACCCGGGTCTCCCTCTGGATTGACGACGTCTTCGTTTCCCGCACCGACTTATTAGAAGAAAACACCCAGCTAAGAGAAAACCTGCTTATAGCCCAGCGAGAATTGCAGCTGCTTGAGAGTTTGGCCAGTGAGAATAATCGTTTGCGAGCGCTTAATGAGGCAGCTGAAATTGTGGCTGGTGAAGTCCTTCCTGCAGAGATAATAAATATTTCACCTGACCCCTTTTCCAAACGAGTCCTCATTAACAAAGGTTCAAGTGATGGAGTGTTTGTAGGTCAGGCTCTGTTAGATGCTAATGGATTGATGGGCCAGGTTGTCGAGGTTCTTCCTTTCAATAGCTGGGTTTTGTTAATAACAGATTCTCATCACGTAACTCCGGTAGAGGTAAACAGAAACGGGGAGCGTGCCTTTGCCAGGGGATCGAGGTCTACGTCAATGGAGTTGGATCTTGAGTTCGTAACCCAGACCCAGGATATGAAAGCAGGGGATTTGCTTGTGAGCTCAGGAATGGGTCAGGTATATCCAAAGAATTATCCCGTGGCTACAATCGTAAGTGTCTATTCTGACCCCGGTCAGGACTTTGCCACGATAATTGCCCGACCACTGGCGGAGCTCGCTAGCACTCGTCACGTTATGTTGGTTTTCCAAAATGAAGAAACCGACGCCTCTAATCTCGAAGAAGATTTGAATCTCGGCGAAGATGTCGGTCTCGATTCTCAGGTTGAAGTGGTAGCAGACGGCCAGATCCTTCGACTTGAGTCTGAAGACGATGCTCCTACTCCAATCCAGGCCCCAACCCAGACTCAACCCCAGCCCCAAGATCAGGATCAGTAGGAAGCACTATGCAAAAACGAGCACACGCAACCTGGGTGATCCTGCTCACACTTTTTATAGCCTACTTATTGGCTATCGTTCCATTTCCTGATTGGGCAATGAACTATCGGCCAGAGTGGGTTCCAATGGTTCTAATCTACTGGGCTATGGCGCTTCCTTACCGTGTAGGAATAGGGTGGGCATGGGCAGTAGGGCTTGTGCTGGATATTCTGGAAGGTTCAATTCTAGGTATTAATGCTATCTCGCTGGTCATAATTGCCTACGTCACTATCTCGCTTCATCAGCGTATGAGAATGTTCTCTACACTTCAGCAGAGCGGATTGGTGCTTGCTCTGGTCGGCCTGAATTTAATGGTTTGCCATTGGTTGCTAATCGTTACCGGTCAATCTGTTCCCGCGAATCTGATGTATCTAATGGCAGCACTCACCAGCGCCATAATCTGGCCATCACTTTTTCAATTGCTGAGGCAGATCCGCAGAGGTTTCAGAGTGACGTGATTTTAAATGCTCGTATTTAGTTGAGAATAGTTACGTTTGATAAGAGTTGTTTGAGAAATGTCTGACTACAATCTAATTCTAGCCTCTGCATCACCTCGAAGACAGGAGTTGCTGAATCAGGTTGGCGTGGAGTTCCAGGTAAAATCACAGGACATCGATGAATCGCTGCGGGCTGATGAAGAAGCTCTCGATTACGTGTGTCGTATGGCTAAGGAAAAAGCACAGTCTGCCTTGGCCAAGCTGGAAGCAGATAGCCCCTTCCTCGTACTAGCGGCAGATACCGTGGTGGTGTGTGACGACATAATTATGGGTAAGCCGCTAGATCAGAAGCAATCTGCAAGCATGTTGGCAAAGCTTTCAGGCAGGGATCATCGGGTATTGTCCGCAATCAGTCTTGCCACTACCAAGCGAAGTGAATCAGCGGTTTCCCAGTCTCTGGTTACTTTTCGAGATATCAGTCAACAGGAAGCGATAGCCTATTGGCAAAGCGGTGAGCCAGCTGGAAAAGCTGGATCTTATGCTATTCAGGGAATTGGGGCAGTCTTTGTGCAAAATCTCGTGGGAAGCTACAGTGGAGTAATGGGTTTGCCGCTGTACGAAACAGCGCTGCTGCTTGGCAAATTTGGTATTAACTGTATAACAAACCTGAGAGCGAAATCTTGAGCGAAGAAATACTGATCAACGTGACAGCTATGGAGACGCGAGTAGCCCTTATTGAAAACGGGCTACTTCAGGAAATCTTCATCGAAAGAAATAATCATCGTGGGCACGTGGGTGATATTTTTCGCGGGAAAGTTGTCAGGGTTATGCCTGGCATGGAAGCTGCTTTCGTGGACATCGGTCTGGACAAGGCCGCGTTTATCCATGCTTCGGATATCGAAGAAATTGACAACGAAGGTTTTGAATTAAAGAGCGATTCGCCGAAGACTATTCAGGAACTGCTTCGTGAAGGGCAATACCTCATAGTACAGGTAGCCAAGGACGCTATTAGTACCAAAGGTGCCAGACTTACCACTCATCTGACCTTGCCTTCGCGCAATCTGGTTTATCTGCCACGCAGTAAGCATGTAGGTATTTCTCAGCGTCTGGAAAGCGAAGAAGAACGCACGCGACTGCTTGATCAGCTCAATTCAGTTCTCGAAGAGGAGTCATGGCAAGGCCGCGGCGGATTTATTATTCGCACCGCAGCAGAAGGGGCCGGCCCGGAAGAATTTGTGGAAGATGTTCGCTACCTGAAGAGGTTGTGGACAAAAGTAGATGAGCGAATTGGCCGTGCTGAGCAAGTGTGTTCGGTGTACGGCGAAAAAGCGCTCTATATGCGAACCGTTCGCGATCTGATTACTTCCAATGTTGAAAAGATCAGAGTGGATAATTCCAATTCTCTGGCAGAGATAAAGCAATTCCTGGAGGAATTCGTCCCCGACTCCAGCACCTCGGTTGAACTTTATACAGGCGACAGACCTATATTCGATCTCTACGGAATAGAGGATGAAATCAACAAGGCACTTGGGCGGCAGGTAAAGTTGAAATCCGGCGGCGATCTCATCATCGATCAAACTGAGGCGATGACTACAATAGATGTTAATACCGGGGCTTATCTGGGTAGTCGAAATCACGCTGAGACAATTTTTAAAACCAATCTCGAGGCGGCCACTGCTATTGCCCGCCAGTTAAGGGTGAGAAATCTTGGTGGAATCATCATTCTAGATTTTATTGATATGCAAGATGTGGAGCATCAGCGGCAGGTTGAGCGCACACTGGGAAAAGCTTTAGAAAAGGATCATGCAAAAACTTCGGTCACCGATATTTCCCAATTGGGATTAATAGAAATGACTCGAAAGCGGACTCGTGAAGGTCTTGGGCAGACACTGTCTAATAAATGTCCGGTTTGTGAAGGTAGAGGTACTCAAAAATCCCCTGAGACTGTTTGCTACGAAATCTTCCGCGAAATAATACGAGTGACCCGGGCTTATGAAAATGACGTGCTCCTGGTAATAGCGTCTCAGCTTGTTGTGGACAGGCTGCTAGACGAGGAGTCCAGTACCCTGTCCGAACTGCAAGAATTAGTCTCCAAGACGGTCAAATTCGAAGTAGAACCCATGTATACTCAAGAACAATTTGACGTTGTGCTTTATTAGCTGTGTTTTAGTGTTGTTGGGGCCTCTTACATTAAAGACTTTGGGGCTTTCAGTTCCTGTTCAGGATTACTGCGTTATATATTCTCTGCAGTATCGTCTTAATCTATCAGAGGTTCGCCTACTAATACTCGCTACGCAATTCGATATTAATAGCTGTGCCAGAGAACTCGATCACTAGCATGTTTGTCTTAATCCTCAAGAAAATACGCCGCCAACTGGTGCTTTTGTGTGCCGTGGCCTTGGTGCTGCTGGCGGCATATGTGAGTCTTGGGCGGCAATTCATGCCGGCGGTTTCTCGTTATGTAGCATTTTTCGAGGAACAAATATTCGAACTAACCGGATCCCCGGTAACCATTGGTTCTCTTACAGGAAGCTTTCAAGGGTTCAATCCCACTCTTCAAGTCAACGAATTGAGTCTGTTGGTAGGAGAAGATCAGGATTCTGCGTTGGTATTTGATAGCGCAACAATTATCGTAGATATGCCTCGAAGTGTCTGGCAGCGGCAGTGGGTCGTGAAGGATTTTGTGGTTGAATCTCTGAGTCTGGATTTCGAACAAACTGACGAAGGTGACTGGGAATTACGAGGAGTGAGTAGTTCAAGTGATGCCGGCGTAGACATAGACAATCTCTACAGTACGTTTCTGCAGTTGGCCCAACTAAGTTTGCGGAATGTCACTATCAATTTGCACACGCTTGAAAATGAAACCATTAGCTTCATAAATGGTTCTGTTTCGTTTCAAAATAGAGCCAATACTCACTTTCTTCACGTGGATGCTAATCTGCAAGAAAACAACGAAAATCTTTCACTGTCGTTCGAAGTAGAGGGGAGCCAATTATCCGAAATCGATGGCAGGCTACATCTCGATGTGCCGGAGGCTGATTACTCTGCATTATTCAGCAGCTTCGATATTGGAGAGATGAAGGTTGCTCAACTACATGGTGGCGGCGGTTTCTGGTTAAATTTTTCTTCTGGTGAAGTTAGTGATCTAACCTCCAATATTGAGATTGATGCTGTCACTCTGACTGCAAATCAGCTCGAGCCTATTTCTCTCGCTAACATAGGTGGCAAGGTCTTCCTGCGACGAATGTTGGGTGAAGGATCTTTGGAGGTTTCTTTTTCTGATATGTCTCTAGCTTGGCAAGAAATGAGTTGGTCGCCGTTCAATGTCCATGCTTCATATCTCCCTGATCAAAATTTCAGTATCGAGGCAGATTTCATTGATGTTTCCTTGTTGGCTCAGTTCGTTGCAGGAAGTGGATTACTTGATGCCTCAGCTCAGGAGCAGCTTAATCTATATGCTCCCCGAGGAGCGCTGGAGAACCTCGCTGTTGATCTGCCGCTCGGGGAAAACAATGAGGAACACTTGACCCTAAAGACAAATCTTAATGATATGGAAATAGGCTCCGTAGGTGGGTCTCCAAAAATGTGGGGGATAAATGGCTACCTGGAGATAGATTTTGATCCCCTTAGTCAAACGGCTGTAGGTCTTGCAGAAGTTGAATCCGATAATTTCAGAATAAACATTCCCACTGTGTTCACTTCGACCTGGGATCATGACTACGTCAACGGCAGCCTGGGTTTTAGTGTAGACCTTTCTGCGGGCCAGTTAGTGAAAATGGTAAGCAGTGTGATTGTTGCCGAATCCGAAGTAGTAAATGGCCGTATTCAATTCACTTCGACTATGAATCGTCCAGACGAAGGTGAGAGGGTAGGTGAATTAGAGCTGTTGGTAGGCGCCTTGGAGCTAGATGCAGAGCAAAAATCTCTCTATCTTCTGGACGGCCCGAATATCGAAGACGGTCTGCGTAACACAATGGAGTGGCTGGAGGACGCTATTCTTGATGGTGAATTACGCAATAGCGGTGCTCTTTATCGAGGTTCAACTCTACCGGGAGCAATTGCAGCTACCAAGACCTTTCAGAGTTTCTATCTTGTTGATCAGGGCGAAATTGACTTCAGTCAGGAGTGGCCAAATCTTTCTGAAGTTTCTGCATTCGTAGATACAGATGACAACAATATTGATATCGAAGTGGTTTCCGCTACGAGTATGAATGTCGATGCGCGAGCTGTACAAGGGGAGATTCGTCAAAACGAAGAAGGCGATATTTGGCTTAGTTTAAAAGGTGAAGCGTCCGGTATTACGGCAGATGGTTTAGATTATTTACAGAGCGCGCCGGTGGGTCAGGGATTAAAAAACGCCTTTCTTGGTTGGCAGTCAGAAGGCGGTTTCACTTCAGATATCGAAGTAGAAGTACCTTTCAATAATCCAGACAATGATACTGATGTTCGCCTGGATATCCTGTTGAATAGTAATTCTCTCTATATACCAGAATATGAAATTGCAGTACGAGAATTGGATGGTCCCGTAATTTTTGATACCAGAACAGGAGTGGAAGAAACTGCTCTGAGAGGGAGACTGTTTGATCAGTTTGTAAATCTTAAGCTTTCATCGGTTCAAATTAATGGTGAGCTTGATTCAGTTCTGATTGATGGAGCAGGCCTAGCTACACCGCAGGCACTAATTGACTGGCCTTTGCAGAGTAACTTTGTGCGAGAACTGTTACAGCGGATGGATGGGCAGATAGCCTATACCAGCCAGTTGAGTATCAATCAAAATTCAGCCAGTGATGTGAAGAACACTCTTCATATCGATTCGACACTTGCTGGTGCCTCCATGTCGCTTCCTTATCCGTTCACCAAACCTGTCGAGATTGAACTACCTCTTTCTCTTGATATTGAATTTTTGGGAGATAGCCAAGATATTCAAGGTGAGCTCGGACCAGAATTGAGCTTTGCTCTTGAGGTGGAAGAAGGCTCTATTCGTGATGGGTTGGTGTACGTTGGGGAGAACCAATCCAATTTCAGTAATTTGATGGACAATTCATCATCGGGTTTGGCTGTTATTGGATACGTGGACAGATTTCAATTCGAGCCATGGAGTGGATTTCTCGGTGAGTTGAATGTTGCTGGCGAAGCCTCGGAGGGTTTTGCTACTACATTGGATTTCCTCGATCTTGAACTGGGAACTCTGGAGCTCTATGACCAGGAATTTCATGATGTAAACATGCGCATTGAACCGGAGGCCGTGGAGAATATCTGGGCGATTGATCTCGCAAGTGAGTCGATTGCGGGGCAAGTTAAATTGCCATTCTCGGTAGATGAATATGTTGAGCTCGATCTGGACTATCTTCGATTAGCGGGTAGTGAAGTAGATAGAATCGGCCCGCAACAGCAGCGAAGCCCGGAAGAGGAAGATGTTGAAGCTGTTGATACTCTGGCTAATATAGATCCAAGAACCTTGCCGCGGATGAAGTTTACTACTGACGAGTTTCGAATCGGTGATCGACCCTTTGGTAGTTGGAAATTTACTTTGGACCCTCACGCAGGTGGCGCTGAATTTACTGATCTGGTCTTCGATTTTCGCGGCTTGAGACTGGGCATGGAAGGCTTCGAAGAGGCGGAGGAGCTTGGATTGCCTCCGGCATTTAGTTGGAGCTACGATGGGCAAGATCACCGCAGTGCTCTAAACGGAATTCTTTACGCAGACGACATGGCGAATGTTTTGACGGCGAATGGATATGCAGCCAGCCTGGAGAGTGACGATGCCATTTTTATTGCCAGGCTTAACTGGCCAGGGACTCCTGCATTTTTTAGTGCCGAAAATCTTAGCGGCGAGATTGAACTTGAAATTGATGATGGTCGATTTCTTCAGGGCGGAGCGGGTGCAGCCGGTGCTTTAAAACTCATTAGCATTTTGAATTTTGATGCAATCATGCGCCGACTGCGATTTAGCGATGATTTACTACGAAGCGGACTGGCCTACGAAGAAATTTCGGCCGATCTTACTCTCGACAACGGGCATGTGCTTATTAATGATCGGGTGGTGATTTCAGGTCCCTCCAGTCTCTATCAAATTACCGGGGAGTTGGATCTAAAAGAAGAAACCATACTCGGTGAGATGTTCCTTACGTTGCCTGTAAGTGAAAACATTCCCTGGCTAGGTTTACTGACAGCAAATATTCCACTTGCTGTAGGTGCGTATCTGTTCGACAGAATTTTTGGTAGTCAGGTTAATAGCCTTACTAGTGCTGTTTACACCCTCGATGGCCCCTGGGAGGGGTTGGAGCCAAATTTCAAACAGGCGTTTGGTTCTCCTGACAGTCGGGATCAAAGCGTTGCTCCCCAGCAATAAGTCTCTGAATTCTTAGATTTAAGTACACAGTCTCGAGTACTCAGTCTCAAACACGAGGTGACTTTAGTTTCCCAATCTGGACAAGCTTCGCTTTTGTTCATACCCTAGATTCTCCTTTGCAGAATAAAATTAACTGAAGAGCTGCGATAGACTTATGTCAAAAACCGAAAACAAATCAGATTTTCTACGAGTACTCGGACGCCGCGAGGTTCTCGCTTTGGCCTTCGGAGCCATGGTGGGGTGGAGCTGGGTAGTTCTTTCCGGTACCTGGATTAGCTCGGCGGGAACATTGGGCGCTATTCTTGCGTTCTTCTTCGGCGGCTTGGTGATAATCGTAATCGGATTGACCTATGCGGAGTTAGCTTCTGCATTACCATTTGCTGGTGGAGAACATGTATATAGTCACCGCGCACTGGGCCCAGGCGCCTCTTTTATCTGTACCTGGTCAATTATTCTTGGATACGTGTCTGTAGTTACCTTCGAGGCTGTGGCACTGCCGACGGTGCTGGATTCCCTGATTCCTGGTCTGGATAAGATCTACCTTTGGCAGATAGCTGGCTGGGATGTCTACCTCACCTGGGTATTAACCGGCGTTGCCGGTGCGATAATTATGACAGCGCTAAACATCGTCGGTGTTCGCATGACCGCAATAGTGCAGTCGGTGGTGGTTCTGGCAATTCTTATCGCAGGTGTCATTTTTGTTAGCGGGGCGGTGTTTACCGGAGAGTTGAGTAATATGCAGCCGCTGCTTACAGACGGCATGTCTGGTATCAGTCTGGTTTTGGTTATGGTGCCTTTCATGTTCGTGGGTTTCGATACAATCCCTCAGGCGGCTGAAGAGATTGACCTGCCTTACCGAGATATCGGAAAAGTTTTGATGGTCTCTGTAGTAATGGCAATAGTCTGGTATGGATTGATCGTTCTTGCGGTGGGCTTGGTGTTGGATCCGCAATCTCTCTCGGATTCTGACGTAGTCACCGCCGAAGCAGGCGCTGCAATCTATGGCGCGCCGGGTCGAATGCTACTGCTGATTGCCGGGCTCGCCGGAATCATTACCAGTTGGAACGCGTTTATTATTGGTGGGAGTAGGGCTATTTACGCCCTGGCGAAATCTGGTCTTCTTCCAGGTTTTCTGGCTGCACTTCATCCCCGATTCCGTACTCCCCACAATGCTATCTTGTTAATTGGAGGCCTCTCAATTCTTGGGCCCTTCTTCGGACGTCCGGTACTGGTGTGGCTGGTGGATGCTGGGGGTTTGGGTATTGTAATCGCTTATGCAATGGTGGCTTGGTCTTTTCTGGTTCTGCGTAAGAAAGAGCCAGAACTGGAGAGGCCCTACAAGGTTCCCTACGGAAATGCTGTCGGGGTTCTTGCCCTGTTACTGTCTATAGGATTAGGGCTCTTATATATGCCTGGAAGTCCGTCAGGGCTGCTGTGGCCGCAGGAATGGGGTATCGTCTTGATGTGGATAATCCTGGGTGTAATCCTGTACGGGCGATCACGGAAGGAGTTGTCTAAGCTGTCCGGATAGTGACTTTGGTTTCACTTTAGTTCTCTTTAGTTCCTACAGGGGTTTCTTCTCTGACCCCGGCTCAGGCTTTCGTATCGACTTCAAATTCAAGCCATAACTCGCTGGACTGCTAGGTACGCTTTCCTTTAAGCAGGTTCTTGAATTTATCTGAAAAAGTCTCGTACTTCAGGTCGCTAAATTCGCCTGCATCGAGAAATATTCGAAAACAGGATGGGCAAGACTCCATCCAGATGTGGGTTTGCACTGGATCGACCACTTTGTCCATTTTGATATGGCAAACAGGACAGTCAATATCATCAATCTTGTCGTATTTCTTGCCAAGAGAAGCAGGCCCGGTATCAAGAATGGTATCTGACATCCACTCGGCTAACATTTCGGCAAGCATATGTTCTTCAACCAGAATTCCATAGCAATTCCGGCATCGATCGACGGTGATTTTGTCAGCATGGTGTTTTGCTTCAAGCTCGCCTTTGCATTTCGGGCATTCCATCTGTAAATCCTCTTGTGGTAAGGCCTTTTAACGAATGCTAAATGCTAATGAAATCCGACAAGATAGCAAGCAGCCCCAGAAATTGTGTTACAGCTGTTTGACGGACAGATCATGCCGAATCCTACAGTGTTCTGAGCCTCGCTGAGCCAAGGCACTGAACCGTCAAAGTAGGAATAAGTGCTCTACCCTGTATTTTGTTTCATGCCGTCTTTTTTGAGGGTTATTTTGCTGAGGATTCAAGCTTGGGGTATCTGTGAATGCACTCTTTTAATGCACTCTTTTCATGCGCTCTGATTCTGAGTATTGAAAGGGCATTGGGACTGTGCGAAAACAGCTCTGCGCGTACTCATAGGGCAGTCACAAGAGGATATTTGCATAAAGATGTTTCAATAAGAGACTAATCTCACAATTTGTAACTTGAAATTGACTGAATAGGTGAACATTAATGAATTACATGGCATTATTCGGCGATAATTTGTAGGAATACCCAATTATCCTACCTTAATTCAGTTTTTGGGGCCGATGTAGGCAGACCTGGCCCGGAGAAGACCCGCTTGAAATGTGAGTATCACCCCAGTGTAGAAGCAGTTGCTGAGTGTAAATCTTGTAGTTTGCCGATGTGCGGTATCTGCGCGAATTTTACTGATGATGGCGAATTATGCGATCGCTGTCTTGACGCGGGCGAAATAGCTAAGGCTGTGGAAGCCAAGAGTCGAGCTCAGGGCGGATCTAGTGATAAATATGGGCAAATGCTTGATGAAGATATACACAATATTCAAGAACCCAAAAAAGCGAACCTTGAAGCAAGTATCGAGAAACGAGAGAAACTGCATATGGGAATCGTCATCTGCAGTGTCATCTTTATTGGGTTTCGTGTGGCAACCTCTCTCGGATCTAATGCGCTTCTCAATCAGCAGCAAATCAACGCCCAAGAAGTAGCCATCGAACAGCTGAATAACTGCGTTGGTGTCTTTTGGAATATAGCCGCCGAATTGAATGCCGGCAGAGTTCCTGATGAATCCATGTCCTGCACGGAAACTAACGATCCAAATATCATTACTCGCAATGGCGATGAAGTTATTATTACTCACCCTCACCCGGACCTTCATGGATACACGGAAATATATATTGCCTCCAGCAATCCCGTGCCCATGTTTGTATTGTAGCAATGATGATGACTAGCAGAATTAAATACAGAAGCAGCAAAGGCTTCACCCTAATGGAGCTAATGGTAGTTACGGCGCTCATTGGTGTATTAGCGAGCGTAGCCCTGCCGATGTACCAGAACTATTCGGTACAAGCCAAGGCTGTTGAGGGAGTTATGTTGCTCGATGAGCTGCGCAGGCGGGTCGAGGTCGATTTCAATCGCAGAAGTGTCTTAACTACAGATATCCCTTCCTCTCCTCCCCCGACCGGGCAGAAGTTTGGCGGACCTTACTACTCTTATGAAGCTCTATTTGGTACCACTCACACTATGTGGGAAAGTGTAGAATATCAGCCTAGAGGGCCACATCGACTTCTTGTGCTTCGGGCTCACCGAAAAGAGGAGTGGAATAATTCAGACATAGGGCTCCATCTTCAAATTAGAGCCACTAGTGACACTGAGCTAGATTTTCGTTGCACTATCAACAGCGTATCTACCAATGCGCAATTCGTGCCGGGCACCTGTCGCGAGGGTGATGCCAACGACTGGGTTTCCTGGTAGCGATACTTCCGAGGGCTTACTGTGAGCCATAAGATTGCCGCCATTCAAATGGTGAGCACCCCCGATCTTCAAGAAAATCTAGATTCTGCTTCACGCCTAATAAAATTAGCGGCCGAACAAGGTGCTCAACTGGTATTGCTTCCCGAGGTTTTTGCAGTGCTCGAGGGCGGCCCCATGGCAGAGTTTGCTGAGCTCGAAGGTCATGGCCCCATTCAGGAGTTCCTCGCTTCTCAAGCCAAAGAAAACCAGCTTATTCTCATAGGTGGAACTATTCCCTTGCTCAGCCGGCCCGGTAAGCCCGGAGGTGAGTCGGGCGGTGTGCTCGATGATGGTCGGGTACGTCCAGCGTGTCTTGTATATAACCAGCAGGGCAAGCAGATAGCACGATATGACAAGATTCATCTGTTTGATGTGATGGTTGATGATAAGCAATCGGAGTACTCTGAATCACTTAGTTACGAGGCCGGTGATGAAGTAGTGAGCGTTGAGACAGATATCGTCCACCTCGGTTTGAGCATTTGTTATGACATGCGATTTCCAGAGCTTTATCGCCGTCTATTCAACAAAGGTGCTGAGTTAATTACGGTGCCGGCCGCATTTACTCGGGTAACCGGTGAAGCTCACTGGGAGAGTATCCTCAGAGCCCGAGCGATTGAGAATCAATGCTATATCCTTGCCGCAGGGCAGGGTGGAAAACATTCCGAGAATCGGGAAACCTGGGGCCACTCGATGATCATCGATCCTTGGGGTAGTGTCCTCGCCATGATCCCAGATGGAGAAGGTGTGGCTATCGCTGAGATTGATCTGGATTTCCTGCGAGACGTTCGCATGCGCATGCCAATAGCGGATCATATCCAGCTCAAAAGCGAATGACGCGTTGCTCAGTTCCATTAACTTCATATAAGATGCGCTCAGTTCAATTCTGCCCATTTACAAAATGTCAGCCTCAAATATCATGAATAAAAGTTTAGCAAGTAACGGCATCGCCCTGATTCTGGTAATTATCGGGATCTATCTAAGCGGGCCTGCAAAAGTCTATGTTCTAAATACAGGCCTCTTTGCGCTATCTGGTGGTCTCACTAATTGGCTCGCCGTACATATGCTTTTTGAGCGAGTGCCAGGGTTCTACGGTTCAGGTGTAATTCCTCTCAGGTTTGAAGAGTTCAAGATAGGTATCCGCGAACTGATCATGGAGCAATTTTTTGATAAAGCCGATCTTGAGGCCTTCTTTCATGGTAGTGGGGATACCTCAGATAAGGTAGCTCATAAACTTAAAGAAGCGATTCAGGAGCTGGATCTTGAAGCTGCATTTGAATCTCTGCTCGATGTGATTATGGCTTCATCCTTTGGAGGAATGCTTGGCATGCTAGGTGGAAGAGATGCGTTAGATCCTCTTAAGACACCATTCGTAGACAAAATGAAGGAATACTTTGAAGATCAGTTTGCTGAAGCCGGGTTGAAGAGCCAGATTCAGGATGCGCTTAGTTCTGCATTGGATGACGATACCATCCGCAGTAAACTTGAAGAAATGATCGATGAAAGACTCAATCAGATGACCCCCGAGATGGTGAAACAGATCATTCAACAGATGATCCGTAAACACCTCGGTTGGCTTGTGGTTTGGGGAGCGGTTTTTGGTGGAATCATAGGTTTGACCGTTACACTGCTGAGCGCGCTGTAGTAAATCCCAATAGTAGAGAGCGTTATTCGAAGTAGGTAATTGGGTCTTTTGTTTGTGATTCCCCTATTACGAAGTTTTGACATGCGTGAATTCGAGTTAATTGACCCTACATTCTATTTTCCCATTCGAAAATCCCCGTAATACGCCGCGTTTTATTCGATTCTCACCAAAGAAATTGATCTATAGCACATAGCTAGGAAAAACCTGCAAATTTCTCGATATCTTTGCTGTAATAAAAAATCCACTGTAATACAATAGCGCGCTCTCAAATTCAGGCCAAAATGTTCATTTTCTTTTAGTGAGCTTTTTGTTTTTTAAACACTAGATTTAGCTTACCGAGTAAATAAATATGGCACGACCAGTTGAGTTCGACGAAAACAAAGTATTAACAAATGCAATGGAACAATTTTGGAAAGAAGGCTACGAAGCCAGTTCCGTTCAAAAATTATTAGACTGCACGGGCATTAACCGAGGCACTCTCTATAATTCTTTTGGTGATAAGGACACATTCTTTAAATCATGTGTTGATCAGTACAATAAAATGGTAGATAAGCAAATTGCTGCTTCATTGAAGAATGACAAGCTCAATGCCTGGGATGCGATTCAGGCATATTTCGACGAGTCAGTTACCGCTGTTAGTAATAAGCATCGCAGCATGGGTTGTCTATTAGTGAACTCTATATGTGAGAGCATTAACTACGACAAAGAAATGAGAAAGGTAGTTCGCGGCTCATTGGCATCCATTCGCAAACCATTGCTCGCCCGTCTTAAAGAGGCACATAAGAATAAGAAGATGAAGAAAGGCATTAGTGCAGAATTTGCAGCTGACGTGCTGATGAATACTCTTCATGGTATTCGAGTAAACTCCAGAGATGGCAAGAACAGCAAGCAATTGAACGATATGCTGAAATTCGCTGTGGCTTCACTGAAAAAGTAGCCGAAGCCCAGGAATGGCGGGGTGCGAACATTTCCGCTGATTTTTACTCTTCTTTAACTTTAAGAGGAAGAAAAGGCGAATATTGGAGAAGGGAGGCATAGCCTCCCTTTTTTGTGGGCACGGAAAGCGGGTTCGGAGGAAATCCCGTGAAAATGCCTCCAAAAGCCCAATAATCGGCTTTTGCTTCTAGCAAAATGATTGTTATACTCAGCGGTTGAAACTCAGATTTAATGCTCCAGGACAAGTAAATGAAAAAAATAGCCGGTAAGAGAAAGGCTGACGACACTAAGATCGATCTTACGCCCATGCTTGATGTGGTCTTTATCCTATTGATATTCTTCGTAGTTACAGCGACATTCCTTTCAGAGACGTCGATTTCTGCTGCAAGTAGTGACAATAACAATAGTGATCAGCCGCCACCTGATGATGAGAAGAAAAACATTCTTTTCGAAATAGGCGCGAATAACGAGCTTATTCTCAATGGCAATCCACGCCCCATTATTGCGACCCAGATTCGTTCTAATATTGACCAACTTAAGGCCGAGAATCCAGCAGCCTCAGTAATCATTCAGCCAAATGTAAGCTCTGATGTAGCTACCTTGGTTATGGTTATGGATGCAGCTCGTCAGGCTGGTATGACTAATATATCGATTGTTGAGCCGTCAAATTAGAAACTCCTAAGGTCGACTCTGAGTCGGCCAGATTCTTTTTCAGAATCGAGAAATACCTGAACGCATCATCGAAAGATGGTGCGTTTTTTGTTTCTGTCTTGTGTAAAACTCATTGCAATCACTTAGAATATATTTTTAGGAGTGGCTGCCGGCTTCAAGCTTGAGTATTGATGCTGCTAGATAACGCAATTACGAGTAACAGTTTAGAGTTCAAAAAATGAAGAATCGATGGAATAGACAAGAATCAACGGGCGAGAATCAAAAGGACTTACTAGACCTGCGTGTATATAGCTCTCAGTTGCTAGGGCAGGATGCGGATCTTGTCCTCCATGGTGGTGGCAACACTTCAGTCAAAGGCTCGATGGCGAATATTTTCGATGAGCAGGAAGAAGTTCTATTCGTAAAGGGTTCTGGTTGGGACTTGCGTACCATCGAAGCAGCGGGATTCCCTCCCGTGCGTCAAGACTATCTACTCAAGTTAGGGGATTTGCCAGATTTGAGTGACACCGAGATGATGAAGCAGCTTCGTCTCGCCTTGCTCGATCCTGCAGCGCCCACTCCCTCGGTTGAGGCTATTCTCCATGCTCTGATTCCATTCCGCTTTGTTGATCATAGCCATGCCGATGCCGTGGTGACTATTAGTAATACCCCAAATGGAGAAGAAGCCATTGCTCGGCTTTATGGCGATGAGGTTTTGGTTCTTCCGTACACTATGCCGGGGTTCATTTTGGCCAAGCAAGTTGCAGAGGCTTGTAGGGGTGTAGATTGGTCTTCTCTACGAGGGATTGTTTTATTACACCATGGCATCTTCACTTTTTCAGATGATGCAAAGACCAGCTATGACAATATGATTGAGTTGGTGACTAAGGCAGAAAATCACTTGCAGAAATTCTGTGGTGAGGCGGCAATCGCTCGGTCAGAATTCACTGCTGAAACAGCGGACTGCCTCGAACTCTCAAGACTACGCCATCAGGCAGGGAGTCTTCTTGGCAATCCGGTTCTTGTGCGTCTGGATAATTCAGCCGAATCCACTGGCTTTGCCTGTCTCGAAAACTGCGGTGATTTACTCGGTCGCGGACCTCTGACACCGGATCATACAATTCATGCCAAGGCCTTCGCCGCTTTACTGGATAGTGACACCAAGCCAGGCTTTGAGGCATTTGTTGAAAACTACAAAGCCTATTTTGAGGAGTTCGCCTCTCCTCACCATAAGATGCTGGATGCAATGCCGCGATATGCTGTTTGGCGAGACAGAGGCATGATTTATCTTGCGGCTAATCACAAGCGTTTACAAATAGTAGAGGATATAAGTCAGCACACCATTCAGGCGATTCAGTATGCTGAGGCCTTGGGGGAGTGGGAGGCTTTGCCGCGCCAAGACCTGTTTGACGTAGAGTATTGGGAATTGGAACAGGCGAAGCTTAAATCATCTGCTCAGCGTGCTGAATTTGAGGGCAAGATAGTAGTCATCACTGGCGCCGCTTCAGGAATAGGTAGTAGCTGTGTCGAAAATTTGCTGGCAAACGGAGCGGTTGTAATTGCGCTGGATATTGCGGAGGGGTTTGAGCAAAGCCTTGCTCACCCAGCTGCATTGGCATTGCATTGCGACGTAACCGACAAGAAGGAAATTGAATTGGCGCTGGAGAAGGCGGTTACTCGTTTCGGTGGTATCGATATCCTGGTGAGTAATGCTGGGAACTTTCCTCCCAGCCAATCAATCGAAAGCATTAGCGAAGAGACCTGGGATAAATCTATAGATTTGAATTTGAACTCTCATCTGAAGCTGATTCAGGCTAGTGTGCCCTATCTAAAGAATGGCTTCGATCCTGCGATTGTAGTTATTGCTTCAAAGAATGTTCCTGCACCAGGCCCCGGGGCAGCGGCCTATTCCTCCGCCAAGGCGGCATTGACTCAGCTAGCCAGAGTGGCGGCTCTGGAGTTAGGGGGCGATGGTATTCGAGTGAATACGATTCATCCAAATGCCGTTTATGATACGGCGATCTGGACCGATGAGGTGCTTGCTAGCCGCGCTGCTCATTATGAAATGACGGTTGAAGAATATAAGACATCGAACGTACTTGGCACTGAAGTTCGTTCTGAAGACGTGGCAACAAGCGTTAGGCTCTTGGCGGGTACGCAATTGAGCAAAACTACTGGCGCTCAGCTAGCTGTGGATGGTGGAAATGATCGAGTTATCTAATATATTTCCCGCAGAGGAAACTCATCGATCGTGAAACTCAATGGCAGACATGAACAGAGTATCTGGTTTGATAATGATCTGCAGTGTGTAAAGATCATCGATCAAACTCGACTGCCCCACGATTTTGAAATTCTTGATTTACATACCCTTGAGCAAAGTTGTGTTGCGATTTCTTCTATGCAGGTTCGAGGGGCTCCTCTTATTGGAGTGACCGCCGCCTATGGAATTTATCTGGCTATGCGTGAAAACCCGAGCCGCTTGACTGAAGCTTATGAAGCCTTATTGTCTACTCGACCCACCGCAATAAATTTGAAATGGGCTCTCGATAGAGCGCTTGCTGTTCTCGAAGAAATTGAGGAAGCGGGTCGTGCTGATGCAGCGCTTCAACTGGCGAGAGAAATGGAACAGGAAGATATCGCTATATGCGAATCCATTGGTGAAAATGGTGCCGAGCTACTTCAGCAATTGTGGGATAGCAAGCAAGACAAGAGTGGCTATCTTAATGTGCTGACCCATTGCAATGCTGGTGCTCTGGCGACAGTCGACTGGGGAACGGCCCTCTCTGTGGTCTACAAAGCAGTGGAGAAGGGAATACCGATTCATGTCTGGGTAGACGAAACCCGACCGAGGAACCAAGGCGCTGCACTTACTTGCTGGGAGCTTGCGGAGCATGGAATAAATCACACTCTGATCGTCGATAACGCCGGCGGTCATCTAATGCAGCATGGTCAGGTTGACTGTTGTGTAGTCGGCAGCGATCGAACCACATTAAATGGTGATGTGTGCAATAAGATTGGCACCTACCTCAAAGCACTCGCCGCATTTGATAATGAAATTCCGTTCTATGCGGCATTACCTGTTTCGACTATAGATTTTTCCATAAGCGATGGCTTGAAAGAAATACCCATAGAAGAACGTGAAACAGAAGAAGTGACACATATCGAAGGTAAAGATGCACAGGGGCGACTACACACTGTTCAGCTTACCGGGGATGGGCACAAAATCAGCAATTTCGGTTTCGATGTAACGCCGGCCCGACTAATTAGCGCGATCATTACTGAGAAAGCAGTCGTCCATGCGAATGCTGAGGAAATTTCTACCCTGCGAGTCTAGGTTTGCATGCCTGGGTAAGGTGAGAATAGTTAGCCCGGTGGCCAGCCCAGAGCTCGACCGCCTAAAATGTGCAGATGGAGATGAAATACTGTCTGACCTCCATATTCGCCGGTATTGATTACATAGCGAAAACCCTTCTCATCGAGGCCCAGTTCCTTGGCTAAATCATTGGCCTTGAGTAATAGTTTACCCATTAAAGCTTGATCTTCCTCGTTCGCCGATCTCACATCTGTCAGGTGTTTTTTGGGGATTATCAGCACATGTTGCGGGGCTGCTGGGTTGATATCGTGAAAAGCATAAACGTCATCGTCAGAATAAACCTTGTTCGAGGGAATATCCCCTGCGATAATTTTGCAAAAGAGGCAGTCAGCGGACTGTTCATTTGACGCTTGATTGGACATAGTTCACTCCAGCAATCTGTTATTCAGCTTGTATTCAAGTAATTAGCGTATTCTATTACAAAGGCGAATTCCATTGTATCGCTGCGATCTGGGTAGCAATCAAGCTCAGTCTAGCTGTTAGTAAGCATCGAGATGCCGGAGGCACATGAAATATTTTAAGAATGAAGTGGGAACGGCAATCTTCTGCTTGCTGATTGCGGCCACTCTCCTGCTTGGAGATTCGACATTTGTGCGATCAGTTCAGGCGCAGGAAGTACAGCTGCAGCGCTATACCTACAATGTTCTGAATACTTATCCCCACGACATCTCTTCATTCACTCAGGGCCTGATCTATCACCAGGGATTTCTCTACGAAGGTTCGGGCAAGTATGGTCTTTCGGCTCTTAGTAAAATAGAGCTTGAAACTGCAGAGGTGCTAAACAGTCGCAAATTGTCCCGCCGCTATTTTGGAGAAGGTATAGAAGTAGTAGGTGATAAAATATTTCAGCTTACCTGGCAGTCCAATATGGTTCTCGTCTATGACAAAGAAAGCTTCGAGCCCATCGCTTCACACTACAATGCCTCTCAAGGCTGGGGCCTTGCTTACAACGGTCAGGAGTTAATCCTTAGCGACGGTTCGGCTACTCTGCAATTCATGGACACCGAATCATTCGCTCCACTGCATAAAGTCACAGTCACACTGGATGGTAACGAGATACATCAACTCAATGAACTTGAATATATCAATGGTGAGGTCTGGGCCAATGTTTGGCAGACGGATTTCATACTACGAATCGATCCGGAAACAGGTGTGGTGAATTCCATAGTGGATCTAACGGGTTTGTCTGAGAGAACTAGCCTCGGAAGTTCTGAAGCGGTTCTTAACGGCATTGCCTGGGATGCTGAGCAGGAAAGATTATTCGTTACTGGAAAACATTGGTCGAACCTGTTTGAAATTGAATTGGTTTCCCCTTGAATTAGTCTCCGTTGTTTTCGACTAAGGAATAAGTGTTAAAGGCTTGAGCTTAAAATCCTAGGGATAGAGCTTAGAGCTTAGAGCTTAGAGCTAAAGAGAAGAGCTAACTGACTTTATGTGGCTACAAAAGAAGATTCAGCTTGCAGCAAAGCCTCGGGGCTTCCACCTGATAACTGACGAAGTTTTTTCTGCTTTGCCAGAACTGGCTTCAGTAAAAACAGGCATTGTTCATCTTTTCCTTCAGCATACATCTGCCTCACTCAGTATTAATGAAAATGCCGATGACTCCGTACGTCGCGATATGGAATCACACTTCAATCAACTGGCACCTGAAAATGCGGAATACTACGAGCACGTCTATGAAGGGGCAGATGATATGCCAGCTCATATAAAGTCGGGTTTGCTAGGCGTGGAAATAACGCTTCCAATATCCAATGGCTCGTTCCAACTCGGCATATGGCAAGGCATATATCTGGGTGAGCATCGTAACCACGGTGGGCCACGAATAATTTTAGCAAGCATGCAGGGAGAGTAGCTTTGCCGCCAACCGCCCCATCTTCCAAGCCTTTCAAGCTATATAAGTCATTGCTCCCCAGATTTCTCTTGTTGCTCATAGTGTCTATCTTGCTAATCTCCTGCGAGACCGTTTCCTATTACAGTCAGGCAGCCAGGGGACAAGCAGCTATAGTTCTTGGCAGAGAGGATATTCAAAACCTTCTCGACAGTGATGAACTGCCACAGAACTTACAGGAAAAATTCACTCTGGTGTTGGAAGTCAGGCAATTTGCAGAACAACAACTGCTGCTGCCGGTAAATGACAATTATAGCAACTACGTGGATTTGAACCGGGAGCATGTTGTATGGAATGTATTTGCTGCACCAGAGTTTTCCGTTGATCCGATCAACTGGTGCTTTCCAATAGCAGGCTGTGTTTCCTACCGGGGATATTTTTCAGAATCGGCTGCCATACAATATGCGGAGAAATTAAAGAACGATGGCTATGATGTATATACAGGTGGTGTGGATGCATATTCCACATTGGGATGGTTTGAAGATCCACTGCTCAGTTCGGTACTCACGAGGCCCAATCATCAATTGGCAGCGCTGATTTTTCACGAGCTTGCTCACCAGCTCACTTATTTGCCAGGGGATACCCGTTTTAATGAAAGTTTCGCTACAGCGGTTGAACGTGAAGGCTTGAGACGTTGGCTACAGGGTAGTGGTGAACAACAACTCATGGAAATGGCTCGTCTTGATAGCGAAAGGCAGGAGCAGTTTGTTGAGCTGATAGAAATCTATCAAAGTAAGTTTGAAGAATTGTTTTCTCAAGGCACAGTAGAATCTGAAATGCGCAGGCAGAAAGGTAGTTTGCAGGCAGAGTTACGTGAAGAGTATCAATCGTTAAAGCAGCAATGGGACGGATATGCCGGTTATGACAATTGGTTTAATCAGTCCTTGAACAATGCCCAGCTATCAACTGTTAGTTCTTATAACCAACTCGTCCCATTCTTCAACGACTTGTTAGTTCAGTCAGGGGGTGACCTTCAGCAGTTTTATGCAGAAGTTCAGCGCATCTCCGAATTGAGTGAAGAAGATCGTGTAACTCTGCTGCCTCAAATCTAGCGATTCAGTCTGTTTCGCGTCGCTTCAACCAGATTAGCGTAGAAATCAGAGTCGGGATCCTTTGATGCAGCTGCTTCGTAGGCAAGCAATGCTTCCTCGGTTCGGTTTTCCTGCTCGAGTATTCTTCCAAGGCTTCTGTCGAAGAATGCATTCCCTGGCATTACATCCGTTCCCGCTCTGTAAACAGCGATGGCCTTGTCTGCTTCACCAGCATTGTTATAGGTGTTGGCCATAATATGGACTTGGGAGTCATTCAGAGGGTCAAGCTCAATGGCTCTGAGGTCGTAGCTAATTGATATCTCATAGTTGCCAGCTTCTCTCTCCAGCTTACCCAGTGTGGAGACGGATGCTATGAGTGCAGCGCTTGGCTGATTCTGTAATGCGATAAACCGAGCTAATAGGGGCTTTGCCTCGTCAAAACGTTCGAGATAGAAATAGGTATTTGCCAGGCTGCGAATGGCTTCCGAAAAACTGGGATCAGCACTAATAGCTTTTCGATATTCCTCAACAGCTTCCTCGTGCCGTTGTAGATTGCTATAGGTATTGCCCCTTCTATAATATTTCTGCGCCAAATCGGCATCGATGGTTGGTCCTGTGCGTTCGATATCCAGGTTGCCGTATCGTTCCAGCACGCTAGCGGCTCCATCGTTCTGGCTGTAACTGTAAATACTCAGTGAGAGCAGGGGAGCGATGCTTATGTAGGCAAGGGCCTTAAGAAAATTCATTCGGAATCTATTCCAGTGCTTTTTTTGAAAGAAGAGACTATAACTCAGCATTTCCCTGACTTCCACCAGGCGAGGTTTCATCAGGAAAATTAAATGGGGCGCTGATGATATCAACACTAATACTATATATAACAAATAGTTAGGCTTGGTTATCTAAGAATAATGGCGGGTAATGCAGCATTAACTTTGGAAACCCTACCTATGATGGTTGCATCGGCTAGACCGAGGCTGTGTAATTTTTTCAGGCAGTTTTCAGCTTCTTCTATTGGAACACTTGCCAATAGACCACCTGAGGTTTGTGGATCGAACAATAAATCAAATTTAGGATCTTTTAGAAAAGCCTCACTATTGTATATGTCGCGGGCCAAGACGCTGTTGTCCTTATGTAAAGAACTAATTATTCCTTGCTGTAAGGTGTCAAGTGCCCCACTTAATGCAGGAATCTCACTAAGGTTCATTTCGACTTCGATGCTTCTAGTTTCTAACATTTCGAAGAGATGGCCAGCTAATCCAAATCCCGTAACATCAGTGCATGAAGTGGCTTTGTGCTGAACGAAACATTGAGATGAAAGTCTGTTGGAGATCAACATTTGCTCAAGCGCATTATTGATCCAGACGTGTTTGGCCTTATAGCGCATATCTGCCGCGAACAGAGTGCCTGTTCCCAGGGCCTTGGTAAGGATTAATACATCGCCGATGTTCATTCCTTCCTTGCTGAGTAGCCCATCTTTTTCGGCGAAGCCATTTACACTCAGGCCGAATTGTAATTCGGAGGTCTCTGAAGAATGACCACCTATCAGGCTGCACTCGTTTTCTTTCAGGGCCTCAGCACAGCCCAGCATTAATTCGCTTAATTGAGATCGAATCAATTTCTTGCTTGCCAGGGGTACGCCCACAACAGCCAAAGCAGAATGTGCCTCCGCACCCATTGCATAAATGTCACTGAGGCAGTGATTGGTGGCTATTCTTGCGAATAGCCATGGGTCATTTATGAACGCTTTTATTTGGTCCACGCTCTGTAACAATACCCGGTTTTTCTCCAGACTGATTACTGCAGCATCTTCAATCCGCGATCCGCTGCTCAGGATATCCGCACTGTCTGTTTTCGGCAGCAGGTCCAGAGTTTCGTCAAGTATGGAACCGGAAACCTTAGCACCGCAGCCCGCGCAGCGCATAGCGTGTTGCTGCAATTCATCTTTACTTTCTTTGTCCATCAAGCCTTCCGCGACATTCAGAACAGAATTCATTTCTGGGAATTGGCTAAAATTTTTAAGAAACCTGCTATCGATTGAGTCTTTTAAATGCCAGGCGGAGCGGCCTTGAAAGAACAATTTGTTTCTGGAGGCTATAGCTGTCTTGTTGCCCATGTTGATTAAGGCTAATGCGTGCTTCTGGGGGGTAAAGGGCTTCAGCTTTTTAGAAGTAGCATATCGAATCAAATTTTCTGCCAAGGGTTTGCCTTGCCGCACGGCATAGACTCCGGATTTTGGCCTTGGCTCCTTGTGAATAGTTGCCGCATCGCCAGCGGCGAATACAAACTCGTGACTAGTGGATTGCAGAAAGTCATTTACTTTGATGAATCCGTCATCACTCATGTCCAAGCCGCAGTTGGCTGGCCATTCAGGAATGCTCGCACCAGTTGCAAAAATCATGGAGTCTGCATCCATCCGGCTTTCGTTTTCACTTATGGCTGTTCCTGCTTCGAATTTCTCTACCCGGAAATTCAGTTTTACTTCTATGGCTCTTCTGCTTAACTCCGCGGCAATATATTCCTGCACTCGTGAGTTGTGAGTGCTTAGTAGTTTGCTGTCGGCACTAACGATTCGAATTCTAAATGGCGAATCCTGATATTTTTTAATCTTGAGTTCTTTGTGAATTTTCTGTTGCGCGGCCAGAGCGAATTCCACACTGGCAGGCCCGCCACCTACAATAAGCATAGAATAATCTGATCGACTTTCGATTCTGGATATTGCGTCGGTGGAGATTCGATTCCATTCTTGCAGAAACTTGTCGATAGGTTTGATGCCAATGGCATGTTCCGCTGCCCCAGGTATTTTTACTGCATCAGGCCTCGATCCAATGTTGAGTGATATGAAGTCAAATTCAATATCTGGCCTGTTGTTGCAACGAATAGTTTTCGTGGACAAGTCAATATCAGAGATCTGTTCTTGAATCAGAGATACTCCGGCGAACTGTGCCAGCGGTCTCAAGTCTATATGGATATCATCGTATTCATAAAGGCCACTTATGTGACCAGGGAGCGATCCTGAATAGGGAGTGTTGATATCACGACTGATGAGAGTGGTTCTCAGGCCCGGAACCGGATTCATGCCGAGTTGCTTTAGTACAAAGAGGTGACTGTGACCTCCTCCAATCAAGACAAGGTGTTTTACTTCTGGGCTGATATTCTGGTTTTTCATTTCCGTGTCTTGTTCTGGCAATTGTTTAGCGCAACTGTTTGTGGCAGCTGAGAATCGGGCAGCATGTCGAACTGGCCGAACCACTGATTGTAACCACTATCCGTAGCGGCACACAGAATTATTTTGAGAGAGGGATCCTGCTTTTAGAAACGGTATCGCAATAAGACCCGTACCGTGCGAGGATTTGAAGGATGGAAATGAATATCTTCTACACCCGCAGTTTCACCAGGAAGGCGAGATTCAAAGAAATAGGCGATGTCATCATCTTCGGCATCGAGAAGGTTCAATACATCCAAACCAATTTCCCATTTATCGAGTTCGTAAGAAACTCCGGCATGAACTAGAGTTGAGCCATCCTTGCGTACAGATTCGTCTTCAGTGAGTGCCGCATCGTCGAAATATCTGACACGTAAACTGGCAGTTAGGCCCTGATCTCCGACATAGGTGAGACCGGCGCCGATGACTTCCTCATGAGCATCCGTAATGCTGTTGGCATTGGATGGTAGTCCCTTGAAGTGCCCATTGGTCTTGGCTGCGCTGAGGTCAAAAACAAGATTGTTATCTAGCTCCCAGAATGTATTTACTTCAAATCCGCTGCGCTGAGTGGGATCACTGGGTTCGGTGGTTCCGGCATCGCCAACGAAGACAAGTTCTGAATCTGTCTCCAACTCGAAGGCGGCGATGGAGATATTGAAGCCATTTAGAGTGTCGAATCGAAAACCAACTTCACTGCCTTTGCCTTCAACCAAAACATCCTGTGCTTCTGCAGGGCCGCCGGTGACCGGGTCGATGGTATTCACAGCCGCCCGAGCGTCATTGGAGTGAAAGCCATGACCGTAATTAGCATAGAACTCAAGATTGTCACTCCATCGATAGGCAAGGCCTACGTTGGGCTGCAATAGAGAGTCACTGTCGCTTCCGGAATTTCCCGGCCTGAGTGCATCGACATCAAATTCGTAATAATCAAGCCGCAGCCCGGTGGTTAGCCTCAATTGATCAGTGAGTGAGAATTGCAATTCTGCAAATGTACCCACACTCAGTTCCTCGGCTTCGTCCTCGCGGATACTGCCAGTGCGTCGAGTGCCGCTGGTATTAAATAGGTTTAGCTCCTGAACATCGTCATATCGAACGTCGACACCAAAAGTCCTTCTGGTGCTAAATCCGAATATATCTGTTTCGATTTCATGACGCAGTGCGCCACCGAACAGCATGCGTTTGTCTTCCTGTTCGAATTCATCTCCGTTTACTGGATCATTGAGGATATAGGTAGGATTGTTAATCAGGCTCATGTAGTAGGAACTGGCATAGAGATTCAGGTCCCAATTATTAAGCTCAAAATTTCCCGTAATAGAATATCTGGAAGATTCACCGCCTAGGTCAGGATCGACGAACCCAAAGCGTGAGATTTGGCCTGCATCTACAGCCCGCTGAGGAACCTGGTTGGTAGATGACCATTGTGAATCATAGGCGGAGAAAGTAATGCGGCTTGGGATGTCGCCGATGTCTCCGGTGTATTTTAGTAGACCATTGAATTTTCTAACATCTTGATCAAGGTCGAAATGTCCGTTGGTCTGTTGATGTTCGAATGCATAGAGTAAGTTGCCGTCGCCAAGCAAGATGGAATTGGCAGTAACGAATCGAATTTCATCTTCAGAGCCCAGAGTTAGTTCTGAAAAATCCTCTTCAAGAACATCGTATGTCTTCATCGAATTAGATCCGGCCAAAGAAAAATCACCGGTGTCGGCAAAATAGGGACCTTTCTGGAAATCTACACGCTCGATTATTTCCGGAATTATGAAGTTCAAATCCATATATCCCTGAGCATGGCCGTGAGTACGCCAGTTGACTGGCATACCGTCAAAATAAGTAGAGAAATCTGAGCCGTGATCGAGGTTGAAACCCCGCATGAAGTATTGATTAGCCTTTCCTGGGCCGCTGTGCTGAGTGGCTATCATGCCAGGAATTAGCTCAACCAGTTCAGCCACCCGAGACATTGGGCGGGTGGAGAAGTCGCTATAACCGACTACCCCTTTAGAGGCTGAATCGGCGGTTCCCAGCAGTTGAAGTGATCTGCCCCAAACCTGTACTTCTTCGACTCGGTCATCCGCTTGAGCAATTGAGGCTCCCGAGAATAAGACTGCAAACCCACTCAAGCTAACGCCGAGTAGAGTGGTCAGGGATTTGCGGTTTAGCAAGTAGTGTCTCCTTTTTTACTGCTGGCAAAGGTGCGACGCAGGAAATGAGACAGAACCATACGAAAATCGAGGCGGTCAGATAAGTGAAGCTAGGTTAAGAAACGTTAAGGAGAGGAAATATATTAACAAATACAGCGTGTTACTGAGGTTTTGCTAGCCTGGTTTCGAAGCTGGGCTTTGGTTTGTCGGGAATGAATTGAGCCAGGGCCAGAGAGGCTGATGCGATGGCGGCGCCGATTAGAAACACGGCGCTGTAGTTGAATACCCAGACGATTCCCAATAGGGCAGGGAGAATGACAGCGGCGATGTGATTGATTGTGAAACTGATGCTCGAGGTAGCCGCGATATCTTCCGGTGCAGCAATTTTTTGAAAGTAGGTTTTTAGGGAGATGGCCATGGCAAAGAATAGGTGGTCCAGTAGATACAAACCGATTGCTATGGCGACACTGTCCACAAAGGCATAGCCAACAAATACCAGAATCAGCCCCACGTACTCCAGGGTCAGCACTTTGCGCTCACCGATATAGCTAATAAGGCCGCCAATTTTTGGTGCCAACCAGAAGGTGAGGGCGGCATTTACCAGTGTGAGTAAGACAACGTTTTCCACCGGGAACTGAAACTTCTCAACCAGCAAGAACCCGGCAAAAACCACAAATATTTGCCTTCTTGCGCCAGACAGAAAGGTAAGAACGTAATATAGCCAATAGCGTTTGCGAAGAAAGAGTTCTTTCTTCTGGGTAACTCCATCTTCGAAGTGAGGGAAGGCAGTCCAGCAATAAATACCAATTGCCACGGCTATGCCGCCAGCAAGGGTGTAGATGAGCATGTAATTTACGGCAAAAAATATCAGGTAAATATAGATCGAGCCTAGAATAATGAAATTGCAGAAAGCTCGGGCACTCATCAATTGCCCCAGCACTCTCGGTGCCTCGTCCTGACTAAGCCATTGAAGGCTGAGAGAGTTGTGCAGGGTTTCCAGATAGTGAAACCCAATGGACATGATCACAGTGGCGAAATATAGCCACAAAGCTGAGGGGTAATAGGCGGTAATGGCGGTGCCAATGCCTAGAGTGAGTAAGGAGATTATTGCAAATGACTGTTGGCGGATAAAAATCATTACCAGTATTGCCGTAAAAGCCAAAAACCCTGGCACTTCTCTCAGGCTTTGTAATATGCCGATTTCTTCACCGGTAAAAGCGGCTTCTTCCACGACAAAATTGTTCAACATCACCTGCCAGGTGGCAAAGGCTACCGTATTACCTATGGCTAATAAGTAAAGAAGTGTTTTTTTGTTTTTAATCGGTGTGAGTGTCATCTGCTTTTCAACGAGAACGACTACCATTAAATCTCTTGGCGATTGATCTTGGTAGTAGAATGAAGAGGGTATGAATTATATCATCTCGTCCCTATGTCATCTCTGTCTATTTTTGCAGGACCCGCCGCTCTGAAGCGAATTCGAAGCGAAGGCCTGAATCAGAAGCAATTTAAAGTACTGGTAGGCGCGTCCGGGGGCCCTAAGTGGTTTGTGCTTTATGGGCTCGATCGTTATCTGTTTGGCGAGTTTTTCGCCAATCGCGAATCTGAACTGATTACTCTCGGCTCCTCGGCAGGGGCTTGGCGCATGTGCTGTTTAGCCACCGCAAACCCAGTGGCAGCTATTGAGCGTCTGGCAGGTCTCTACAGTAATGAATCCTATTCGGAACAACCAGATACTGATGAGATAACGGCTAAGGCTGTGGAAATGCTTACCGGGACCTTGGGTGAGAACGGTGTCGATGAAATACTTCGCAATGAGATTTTCAAGACAAATATTATCGCCGATCGCTGTAGAGGATTTGGATCTTCGACAAACAAGAAAATACAGATGACAGTTCTGGGTCTCAGCGCGGCATCGAATCTGTTGAGTCGCCGCTCACTTTCTCTCTATTTTGAACGTACAATCTTTTCCACCATGGGGCAGCATTGTCCGTGGCAGGGCGCGACAGACCTGAAAACGTCCATTGTTTCCATGAGTATGGAAAATGCCAGGGATGCGATGCTAGCGACCGGATCCATTCCTTTTGTGCTCAATGGTGTTCGCGATATAAGCGGCAGTAAACCCGGGCTCTATCTGGATGGAGGAATTACCGACTATCATTTCGATATGCCATTCCACAGTGGAGAAGATCTGGTTCTGTACCCTCATTTTTCTTCTGCTGTAATACCAGGCTGGTTTGATAAACATATACCCTGGCGTAAAGTTCATTTGCAGAATTTTCAGAATGTTGTACTAGTTACCCCTTCGAGAGAATTCGTTTCCAAGCTTCCCTATGGAAAGATCTCCGATCGTAATGACTTTGAAAAACTTTCTACTGAAGATCGTCTGCAGTACTGGCAAGAAGTTTTGGCCGCAAGCAATAGCCTTGCAGAGGACTTCGCTGAGCTGGTTGAAACAGGTAAGGGTCTTGAAGACGTGCTTCCTTTCGAAGAAAGGCTTAAGTGATGAGTAAGGGTTTTCACCGTGGAGAAAGGGGCATTAGGCTAATGCAATATCTGGTTGATGATATGCGCAAGACGCCGATACATGTACTAATTGCTGGGATGCCTTGCCCGCCGATGCCAGTGTAGCCCTGCAGGAAAGCCTGGGCTTCACAGGACTTGGATCATTCACAGAAGTTGGTTTCAAGTTTGATGAATATATCGATGTGGGATACTGGCACAGCTTCTCTAGGAACATAATTTTGGACAGAGAATGAAACAACAAATTCGAATAGTATTTATATCATTGCTATGCCTGGCCTCAGGTTCCTGTGTAGGAACAATCGTTGGCGTAGCAGTGGACACTACTATTGAAGTGGCAAAGGTCCCATTCAAGGTAGTTGGTGCAGCTGTTGATCTGGCGGTGCCAGACGATGAAGACTAAGCCGCTGAGCTAAGAAAGAGTTCAATTATCAAGAATACGAGAATAGTGTAATGACTTTAAAGCCTGAAGATTTTGATATCCCCCCTCACTACCGCCATTGGGTAGGAGATAAGGCGGAAGACTATATTGGCCCATTCTTCTTCCATATGGATGGTGATCAACCCAGTTCTGCCTTCAGGGTGGAGGACCGTCACTGCAACGCCCATGATTCAGTTCACGGTGGTGTGTTAATGACGTTCGCGGACTACACGCTCTGCCTCTGTGCCAATGGTGGCGAAACTGAAAGTGTTGTAACCGTCAGCTGCAACAGTGAGTTTGTGGCGCCAGCTTTTAAAGATGATCTGGTTCATGGAAAAGGCGAAGTAATTCGCCGTGGTGGCTCTATGGTGTTTGCGCGATGTCAGCTGATAGCTAACGATCAAATTATTTTGATTGCCAGCGCGGTTATAAAGCGAATCAGGAAAACGAATGGAACGTAGCGGTTTTCAGTTACGTCCTTCAAAAGAGCGTCCTCAAAAACTAGTCTCGCATTGAATACACTTTTTCCGCCGTGCCGTAGAACATCGCCTGCTTCTCAGCTTCGCTAAAATCCTGAGCCATCTTCTTGTACGCATTCCATAGTACATGGTAATTAATTGAGAGTTTGTCTACGGGGAAGTTGCTCTCAAACATACAGCGTTCAGGCCCGAAGCATTCGATAGTGTGCATATAGTATCTTTGCTGTTGCTTGACAAACTCATCCGAAGTGGGAGGGCGTTCAGCCTTGTGCCAGCCGAAGCCGTTGTCTGGCATCGCAAGGCCACCAAGTTTGGCATAGACGTTTTCACACTTGGCAATTTCTGTTATGTCCTCTTTCCATTGTTGGAAAATTTCATCTTTGCAGCTTCGATAAATACCAACTCCGAGAGGAGTGCCAAAATGATCGAGGATCATCGTGCACTCGGGTACGTCACGAGCAAGGTCGAGAAAATCCAGATTTTGGTGATGATAGTGCCAGGAGTCATAACTTAGACCCTGTTCAGCGATTATTCGCAGACCCTTCCTGAATGATTCTTTGCCATGAAGATAGGGAGGAGCAGAGCCAACGATAAACAAATCTTCTGGTCTCTTGTCTCGGGCAGCTGACTGGCGAAAGCCTCGTAGCAAGCCATTGCTACTTAGCTTGTGTTGTTCAATAGCTTCTAACAACAATTCTTCCGAATCCCCGGCTCGGGTTAAATCTGTATGAGCAACAATCGCCGCGATGTAAGCCTGGTTTTGCATATCGGCTTTACTCTGTTTCGCTAAATCCGCGATGTACTTGGTTTCGCCCACAGACTGCAGATGTTCTTCAGCGTCTTTATCATAGAATGCGCGACATTCCATAAACAGAGTCTTGACGATATTGTGCCCTGAATTAGTGTCGTTCCAGTATTGTTCGAGAACATAATCAGTATTGAATCGCTTTCTCCAGATATGGTGATGAGGATCAATGATCGGCCGTTCCGGATCGATGATGTCTTCTTTTACCTGGTCTAACCAGGAATCTGAACCAGGCTCTAGTGCTGTCATTTTTCGTACTCTTGGCTGTCCGTGATTTAAGCTACCACCGACCATGGAAAATGTGAATAGCCCAGTGGACTTGAGCGCACGGCAGGTGGTTAGTGCATTTTTTCGATCATGGTGTAGTATGCCCAGATCGTTCTGGAAAATTTTGATACAAGTCAGAACTTCCACAAGCTGCAAGATTCAAATCGACATGCAGCCGATGACAATAAGAACCGTGACCTAGCAGGAGTAGTACATGAGCTTGGCGGCATACGTAATTCTGGGATATCTCCTCTTTTTTATTGCTGTTGGAATTTATATCAACAGTAGAAACAAGAGTTCGTCTGACTGGGCGATCGGTGGTGGCACTTTAGGTGTGGCGATGCTCGCAGCTGGAGTAGCAGGTACTCGTATCGGTGGAGCTGGAACCTATGGCGTGGCAGGAGATGTAATTACCGAAGGCATCGGTCATCTATGGTATGGCGTAAATTCATTCTTCGCACTTTTTCTTGTCGGTCTATTTTTTGCAATTCCTTATCGTCGACTAAAGCTATCAACAGTTGGTGAAGTATTCGATCAGCGTTTTGGTTCTCGTCGTTGTCAGTCCCTCACTAGTCTCTGTGTCCAGGCCGAGTATCTAGTTGTAAATATTATTGAGCCCTATGTTATTGCGACTATTGTCAGTGGTGTAACCGGCTGGCCTTTTGGTTGGTGCGTTATTATCGGTGGAGCGGTGATTGTTGGTTTTACAATCATGGGTGGCTTAAAAGGTACTGCTGTAACTAACGTTGTTCACTGCACCGTGATCATCTTTGGCCTTGGTTTAGTAGGCTATGTTGCTATGCAAAACCTCGGTGGTTGGGGTGAGGTAGTCGCACAATCCGAAGTGATGTTGGCAGCCTCAGACAAAGACATACCTTCCTGGTGGAGCTTTACTGGAATCGGCTGGGCCACCATCATCGCTCTGTTTATCTCTGCCACAATTCACACGCCGGCTGCGTCAGTTTATGCAAACTATGCAAGTTCGGCAGCTAAAGAGGATTACCTGATTCCGGGTTTCTTCCTGGCGGGTTGTATAGCGGCGCTAATGCCACTGGTAGCTGGCTTTATAGGTATTCTCACCATGGTAAGTTATGGCTCGGAGGCTGGATTATCTGGCTACTTGAATATCGCTCAACTTGCTATCGACACTGGTCCTTTGCTTGGAGGTATTGCGCTGGCTGCAGTATTAGCAGCGGTAATTTCGTCCGGGGCTCCGATTCTGTTAAGTAGTGCCACGATGTTGGTAAATGACTGGATTCCTGCTTCGAAGGATTACTCTAGCGAAAAGAAACTTATAGCCTACAAAACCGTCACTGCGTTATATGGTGGGGGAGCTGCGTTCTGTGCCTACTACTTTAATTTCGGTTCTGTTTTGCAATTCCTGCTTCTCGGTTTCGCGATGGTTGTTCCGCCAGCGATTGCGGTAACTTATGTTTTTTATTGGAAGAAGACTACTGAGAAGGCTGCTTTTTGGGGAATTCTTATTGGCTTTGTTAGTGGCTTGACAATGTGGCTGTTGAATCGCTCATTTGCTGGTGTTGAAAATGCCGACGTTGGTGGTTTTCCTCAGTACTGGTATGAGCTCTGTCAGTTCTTGGGTGAATGGAGAGATCCTTCTTTCCTTACTCTGTTGTTGCCGGTGTTTGTAATTCCGTTGATCACTATTCTGTTTCCGAATAAGGAAGATGACTCGGAGCAATCTGATGAGTTCTATACCAGGCTGGGTAGGATTCAGAAGAATTTTAAGTGGGCTTAAGTTGTTGCCACTTTTTAAATTAGATCTTTGATTCTTTTCGATATTACGGCCCTTTGCGGGAGCAGTTCCCGCTACGGACCGCGCCCGCAAAGAGCCTTAGATATACTGCTGGATGAGCTCATCTTTCACTTGGTTTTTCTTATCGCGGCAATTAGTTATTCGCCTGAATAAGAAAGGGGCCAGGTGTCTGAAAACTATTTTCTAATAGCGTGCAAAGTTCTTCTGCGGTGTTGGCTTCTGCACCGGGGACCCCAAAAGCCTTTGCCATGTCTACCCAATTGATATCAGGATTGCCAATATCAAATAGACTGGCTGCAATTTCACCAACGTCGGTTACACCCAGGCGGGCATATTCAACATTTAGAATTTTGTAGGATCTATTGGCGAATATTACTGTGGTTACATTCAAGCCTTCACGGGCCTGTGTCCAGAAGCTTTGGTTGGTATAGGCAGCGCCGCCGTCTCCTAATAGCGCGAGAACTGGGCGATCTGGGCAGGCTAGGGCTGCTCCGGTGGCACATGGGCCGCCTTGGCCTATGGATCCGCCTGTGAGGCTTAGCCAGGAGTGTCTTACTCTGTTTCGGCAGAAGGGATAGGCAGCATTGCCTCCTCCCGAGTCTGTACAAACAATTACGTCTTCGGGTAGCGTTGCAGCGATGGACTGGGCAATACCTTTGGTGTTCAACTTGCCGGTAGGCTTGCTGATTTCTGTTTTCTCGTAGTTTCGTATCTCTTCGTTTTCTGCTCCTAGTCTCTCTGCTAACCTTTCAAGTGCATCTACTGCATCTTCTTCGATGGAAGTGAGTCGGGTGACTTTGCATCCTTCAGGGATCAGTTGTCCGGGAATGCCTTGGTAGGCGAAAAAACTGGCAGGAATTTCGCCGCCAACAAGAATAAGGTTTTCTGTTCCATCCAAGGTCGCAAGAAGCTGTTCGGGGAAATAGGGGAGACGCTCTACAGCGACTCTTCCCGGTCCGCCGTCGACTCTGCCTGGAAATGTTCCATTGAATAGCCTGCATCCGGTCTTGCTCGCTATCTTGCTGGCAAGCTGCATCGCAGCCTGTTCAGATGCTTGGTGCTCCAGCAGTAAAATGGTCTTGCCTCCGCCATTGATGGCGCTTGCTACTTGTTCTATTGCTGATTCGCCGACTTTGCTGCGCTGCGGTATGGCATTGGGGGTAACTGGGCCGCTGGATTCTCCCCATGCGGCGTCTGCTCCCATTATAAGTGTAGAGATCTGTCCGGCTGATCCTGTGCTTTGCCTGAGGGTGGCGGTATAGGCGTCGGCACCATCTTGGGCCAGAGTCCCGTTCGTGCTGCAAGATTTTGTCCAATGGGAGAAATTATTAGCGAGTGTATCTATATCAGATGTTAGGGGGGCATCAAAACCCACATGGAAATTTGGGTGGTTACCGACGATGTTTATTATTGGTGAGTTGGCGCGCCGTGCATTGTGTAGATTAGCGATGCCATTTGCCAGTCCTGGCCCGAGGTGGAGAAGTGTTGCCGCAGGTTTGCCTGTCATTCTTCCAATGCCATCGGCGGCTCCTGTGCAAACTCCTTCGTAGAGGGCGAGAACTGACTTGATCTCAGGTACAGCATCCAGTGCTTGAACCAGATGCATTTCAGATGTTCCCGGGTTGGCAATACAGTATTCAACGCCACAGTCGGCCAGGGTTTTTATCAGCGCAGTAGCACCATTCATGGTAATGTTCCTTGCAAATTATCGAAATGGATTCCGCAGAATCACAACGCTGGTTATCATAGCATCAAAGGAAATAAAGACTAATGGCAATTACAGCGGAGGAGAAGGAATTTGCTGCCTATGTGGTTGACTTGATGCAGATGGTAGGGCCGGTTGAGTCAAAGAGGATGTTTGGTGGCTTCGGTATATTTCTTGATGGTTTGATGTTTGGTTTAGTTGCAGGAAATGTACTTTACATAAAAGCTGATGATGAGAGTCGCAATGACTTTCTCGACCAGGGTTTGCTGCCGTTTAGTTATTCCAAGAAGGGAAAAACCATGAGCCTGTCTTATTTCCAAGCTCCAGAAGAAGCTATGGAGGATGGGGAAATAATGTCTGAGTGGGCAAATAAAGGCTTCTCGGCGGCTCTTCGGGCGGCTGCTAAAAAGCAGGCGAAAACCAAAAAGAAATAGCATCTTGGCAATATGGGCCTGGATTTGCTGACCTTGTAGATCTATCCACTTCCGCATTTGAAAGGTGTAAACTAGTCGGCAATATGGGATCACTATTTTAGTACTCGGTTTTATACTTCGTTTATGGGGGATATATGAAAATTCGACTGATAGGTTTAACTGCTTCACTGGCGCTTGCTCTGAGCGCAAGTGTGCAGGCGCAGGACGATGACTTTGTTGTACAGAGAACAGATTATGGCCAGCCCGATTTAGAGGGTGTGTGGAATTTTAGCTCCTTTATTCCGATGGAGCGGCCTGCCTTCTTTGGAGACAAGCAGTTCCTTACAGATGAAGAGATTGCTGCACTAGCTGCCCAAACTGAAGCTGGGCTTCAGGCAATCAATAACATTGGCGTCGGTGGCTACAATACCTTCTGGACGGAAATGGGTGGAGACAAAGATAATAGAACTTCGCTTATTACTTACCCATTGAATGGCAGACTTCCTGAAACAGTAGAAGGCGTGCCTATTCAGGTTGGAGGACTGGGCCCAGATGAGCCTGGTGTACGGCCAACGCGTATGGTGGTTGGTGGTATAGCAAAAGATGGCCCGGAAGACCGCGGCATCTCTGAGCGATGTATTGTAGGTTTTAATTCAGGACCTCCATTCACTCCGAACCTGTATAACAATAATGTTCAGATTATCCAGCACAGAGATACTGTAGTGATCATGACTGAAATGATTCACGATGCGCGTATCGTGTCTCTGGATAAGGGTGAACATATCGACGAGGATATCCGTCAATGGACTGGAGATTCACGGGGATACTGGGATGGAGACACTCTCGTTGTGGAGACTCGCAATTTCAACGATCTGACTCAGAGCTTTAGTGTTTACGGTAGCGCCAAGGACAAATTTCTAACGGAGCGCTTTACCCGGGTGGATGAGTTTACAGTCAATTATGAATTCACGATCGATGACCCTAGTACTTTCAGGGACAAGATTGTTGCCATGGTGCCAATGGCCAAGGTGGATGGGCTAATGTATGAGTATGCCTGTCATGAGGGTAACTACGGAATGATGAATACTCTTCGCGGTGCTCGTATGGAAGAGCAGCGAGCAGCTGAGGGTGGGCAATAGTTCGATTCAGATTTGTTTTTGAATTCAGTAGAACAAAAAAGGCCAGCAATGCTGGCCTTTTTTGTTGATGGTCAGAAACGCTTTTGGGAAGGGATTTAATCCTCGGGGTCGAGAGAGATCATATGGGATTTTGCGTAACGCTCGCCATGAACCTTATTGCTCGCGAATATCTCACCAGCCTTGCTTAAGTCCGCGTCACTTATTGTTAAGTCAGCCGCCGCGGCATTTTCTTCAACATATTTCACATGTTTGGTGCCAGGAATCGGCACGAAGTTTTCATCCCTCGCTAATACCCATGCCAGGGCCAATTGGGCCAGAGTACAGCTATTGTCTTTGGCTATGGGCTTGAGTTGTTCGAGTAATTGCAAATTATGTGTAAAATCTTCACCTATAAATCTTGGCATGGTTTGCCGCATATCGTCTTCGCTCAAAGCCGCCATATCGTCTATATCGCCAGTGAGGAAAGCCCGACCTAGAGGGCTGAATGGAACGAATCCGATTCCTAGCTCAGCGCAGCAATCGAGGACTTTATTCTCCGGGTCGCGGGTCCATAAGGAATATTCAGATTGAACAGCACATATTGGGTGTTCTTTGTGTGCCTTACGAATAGTGGTAGATGAGCATTCGGACAATCCGATATAGCGAATTTTCCCAGCATCTACCAAATCCGCCAGCGCGCCTATGCTCTCTTCAATGGGCACATTAAAATCACGACGATGCAGATAATAGAGATCGATAACGTCAGTATTCAAGCGGCGAAGGCTATCTTCACAAGTTTTCTTAACGCTTTCAGGCCGGCAGTCTACGACCCGTTTACCATCTCGACTGCCAATTCCGCATTTGCTGGCTAGAATATATTCATCACGACGTGAGGAAAGCACCTCTCCAATAAGAGATTCATTGTGTCCCAGTCCATATAGGCTGGCGGTATCAAGAAATGTGTAACCCAGGTCCAGAGCACGATGCAGCGCCCGTTCTGACTCTTCCCTTCGAGCTTCGCCATAGGACTGAGACATACTCATACATCCGAGACCCAGGGCCGACACCGTCAATTCTCCCAGTTTTCTCTCTCTCATAATCTACCTTTGTATTCTCAGTTGCGCGTTGCCAGGATTATTTAGCCTATTTTTCAATATACAGTTGCGTTCAGATTCTGTTCAGGCAGCTTTTAGTATGCTCTCTACCGTTCGCGGAACACTGAGATACAGGGCACCCCTCGCAATACCCACAACACCCCAGCCCCCATTCTCAATTATATTACCGCAAATCCTCACTCATACTATGGCGGATAGTGAGTGAGGATTATTCTTTTCCTTTCTCTACACCCCTTCCTGAACATTGCTTCCTTGATCAAAAGTAAATCTTTGATAAGATTGGCAAAATTTGTCGTCTCTGCGGAAATAGTTCATTGAATCGAAATCCAGCAAGTAAAGCTGCCCGCCTGTGCTCTGTCTTTGTGACTTTGTTGATACTGGTCCTGGTCTCTTGGAGATCGTTTGCCCTTGAGTCAATCGTTAATCCTGATCAATATTCTGTGCCTGCTGATTTGAGCTCCGTGCATTTTTATCTGATTACAGTCGATGTTGGAGATATGGTATGGGATAACTTCGGTCATACCGCTTTGCGAATTTACGACGAGAATACGGGTTCAGACCTTGTTTACAATTGGGGAGTTTTTGATGCTAGTGAGGGAGTAGTTCAGTTTTCCTTCAATTTCTTTAAAGGCATCATGAATTACAGCCTTGGAATTCATACGCCAGCTCAAGAATTCAACATGTATCGCTCCCAGCAGAGAACTCTCTGGCAGGACAAGATCAATCTCAGTAATCCGCAAAAAGAAATTCTCTACCGGCGTCTTCAATGGAATCAGCAACCGGAAAATATCGTCTACCCCTATCAGTATTTCTCTGATAACTGCACCACCAAAGTCAGAGACTATCTTAATGAAGCCCTTGCTGGGAAATTGGCGGCAAGCAATGCTGGAATAACCGACAAAACATTTAGACAGCAGGTGCAGGAACATTATGAGTCAGTAGCTCTTGTGGATTTTTCACTCGATATTTTGATGAATAGCAATCTTGATAGAAACGTAAGCGAGTGGGAGGAAATGTTTCTGCCATTGAGCCTGCGTCAAAACCTGCTCGAACTGGATTCAGATGTAGCGATTAACGGCGAGAGACAAAAACTGCTTTCGGATTCTCAGATCATCATGGAATTTTCGCCGCCAAACGTTGAGGCAGATCCCAATAAACTAGCCTCGATTACATTGCTTGCGCCCGTTCTTCTGATGTTTTTGATGATGAAAAAAATACCGATGTCTTACTTTGCTACTCATTCGAGAATTGGTTTAAAAATGGCTGGTCTGAATTTTCGAATCCTTGGCTTACTTGGTTTAATTACTGCGACCTTCAGCGGGGTGTACGGCGTACTGATGCTGGCTAGCTGGTTCGTATCGGATCATCTGGATTTGCATCACAATATTAATCTGTTGTTGTTTTGGCCAACGGATATTTTTGGCTTACTCGTCGCATTGCGTTGGTTGTTTTTCTGTAAACCCTGGCCTCTGACCAATAACAGTACTCCGTTTCTAAACTACTACATGATCGCTCATCTATTGGGAATGGCCGTGTACGCAGCGTTAGCATTCTTCGAGCTTTCAAGTCAGTCGATTCTTCCAATTGCCACCAGTGTGGTACCGGGGTTTGCGCTTTTTACAATTCTTGTCTGGATAGTAGGATTTGAGCCGGCCAAGCCGAAAACCGTATTTTTCTAAAACATCGAACCAGGTCAGTGATATGAGTGTTTTTACGAGTGAGAATGCAGAGAGGGCGTCTGCTCTACATCCAATGGCTGAGAAGGTTGCTCAATCCTCGGCACGACTGAAACCCTTGGAACAATGTACTCCTGAGGAAGCACGGGCCGTCAGAGAGGAGCGAGGCAACCCTTTTGCGCCGGTAGCCTGCGAACTAGCCGAAATAAGTGACGTGGAAATCCCAAGCTCTGGCGGGAAGCTGGCGGCACGGAAGTATGTCCCCAAGTTTACTGATGAAGGTTTGAAGCCCGCACTTGTTTTCTTTCACGGGGGCGGTCACGTAGTTGGCAATGTTGAGCAGTACGATACGTTTGCCCAGCAATTGGCTTTCCAAGGCAATTGCATTGTTGTCTCTGTTGAATATAGGCTGGCGCCGGAAACAAAGTCTCGAGGCATTTATCAAGATGGATTCGATGCTCTGCGATGGGTCTTCAGTAGTGCAGAAATATTGGGAATCGATAGCAGTCGTATCGCCATTGGCGGAGACAGCGCCGGTGCGAACTTGACTATTGCCGTTTGCTTGATGTGCAAGGAAGCGAATGTGGATATGCCTGCCTTTCAGTTACTAATTTATCCGGCTACTGATTACCGTATGAGCTATCCATCTATCGATGAGTTTGCTGAAGGATATTTTCTTACCAAAGCCGGCAAGAAATGGTTTCGTAATCATTTTCTGGAAAATGATTCTCGTGCAGAAGACCCTATAGTTTCCGCTATGTTGGCTGATGTCTCCGGATTACCAGAATCCTTTGTTATTACAGCTGGATTCGATCCATTGCGAGATGAGGGCAAGGCATTTGCCGACCGCCTGTCTGAGTATGGCGTACAGACTCGTCATGTCTGCTATACGGACATGATCCATGGCTTCGTGTCATTTGCAGGAGGAATACCCGCTGGTATGGAAGCATTGGAAGAAATGGGTAGGGAGTTAAAAAAAGTTCTGTCTTGAACTAAGGATTCTGCTCACAGGGAATCTTGATCAGAAAATAGTGAAGTGTTTTTTGTTTTCACTAATATTTATTCATAAAAAAAGGCCGATCAATGATCGGCCTTTTTTGTGTCTGTAAACAATTACTCAGTGACGATTTGTACTCGGCGATTCGCCTGGTAAGCTCGTTCGGAAGATCCCTGTTCAGCAGGTTGTTCTTCACCATAGCTTACTGTTTCAATCTGCCTTCTCGCTGCACCATTTACGATCAGATAATTCTGAATAGCTTCGGCTCGGCGTTCACCTAGAGCGATGTTGTATTCCCGAGTACCGCGTTCGTCAGCATGTCCTTCAAGACGAATGCTCTTGTTCGAATTGGCCGCCAGATCTCTTGCGTGAAAGTTTAGTACATCACGATCTGCAGCGCGAAATTCAGAAACGTCAAAATCGAAGTAGAATACGGTAGTTCCCAGAGCAGCACTTCTTACTCTTTCTTCTGCTGCGGCTGCACGAGCGGCGGCTTCAGCTGCCAATTCCTGAGTTCTGCGAGTAGTGGCATCGATTCCGGACTCACCACCAGCAGTTTCAGTGCTGACTGCTTCTTCGCTAGTTGAGCTACAAGCTGCAATAGTGAAGAGGGTAATTAATAGGAATGCCATTTTGGCTATTTGATTGGTTTTCATGCGAGCTCCCGCAAATTTGATCTGGAGAAAATATTTCGAAAATACAGTGTCTTAAAAAGTTTGCGAAGGATAACTTAAATTCAGCCGCATTTCCAACGAGAGCAGCAATATTTCGTGATTCAAATCATGATATGAGTCTTGATCTCCTTGTTTAGACAGATGTTCTAAAAAACTACCGAACAATCGTTCGTTTTATACTTATCACCGTTCACATTAAATGATAATCTTCGCAGTCGATTCAGATCAAAAAATTATACTGATACCTCTACAGATCAATGGAATAGGGGGTTAGACATCCGGCAAAGAGCCGGAAGACTCAGGAGAAGCAGAGTGAATGCCGATTTTACGACCGAAGAGCTAGCCTTTGAACAAGAAGTAAGGGAATTCCTGGACAGTGAGTTTCCAGCGAATCTACGCAGTAAAGTCGATGCAGGTATTCGGCTGAGCAAGGATGAACTCGTCCATTGGCAGAAAATTCTCTACAAAAAGGGCTGGGCAGCTCCGAATTGGCCCGTTGAAAATGGTGGTACTGGCTGGACTCCAACCCAAAAGTACATTTTTGCCACAGAAATGGGCTTAATTGGCGCGCCAGAGCCGGTGCCCTTCGGCATGAAGATGGTCGCTCCAGTGATAATGGCCTATGGCAGCGAGGAGCAAAAACAGCGTTTTCTACCAGATATTCTCGAGAGTAATGTCTGGTGGTGTCAGGGATATTCGGAACCCAATGCCGGATCTGATCTTGCGTCTCTCAAAACCAGTGCAGTTCTCGATGGTGATGAATATGTGGTCAATGGCAGCAAGACATGGAATACCTATGGTCAATATGCGGACTGGATTTTTTGTCTGGTACGCACCGATAACACGGTGAAAAAGCAAGAGGGCATTAGTTTCTTGCTAATTGATATGAAGAGTCCAGGTATTACTCTGAAGCCAATCGTTTTGTTGGATGGACATGCTGAAGTAAACGAAGTGTTTTTCGATGATGTCAGGGTGCCTGCAAATAATCTTATCGGCGAAGAGAATAAGGGTTGGACCTATGCGAAGGTATTGTTAACTCACGAAAGAACCAATATCTCCGGAGTCCCAAGAGGAAAGAGAAGACTAAAGGCGCTTAAGCGAATTGCCGCTGACACAAGCGATGGCAATGGATCTTATATGTTGCACAATGCTGCCTTTCGTAAAAAGCTCGCAGAGGCGGAGATCGATCTTCAGGCCCTGGAGTATTCTGAACTGCGAACTTTGGCGGCACTGAGTGTTGGCAAGGCTCCTGGCCCCGAGTCATCAATCTTAAAAATTGTAGGCACCGAGTTAGCGCAACGGATGGATGAGTTATTCGTTGAGCTTGCTGGTTACCATTGCCTTCCATTTGTTCCTGAGCAATTTGAGGAAGGCTTCGAGGGCGAGTCCATGGGTCCAGGTAACTCGGCGGCTTCAGCACTTACCTATTTCAACAATCGTAAGTTGTCTATCTTTGGCGGCTCCAACGAAGTTCAGAGAAACATTATTTCGAAAGCAGTGCTTGGTCTCTAGGGTCGATCGTGTGAAAGATCAATCTAGACCGAGTGTGAGCCAACGACAAACAGACATAGAGCAAGAGGATTAACAGTGGATTTTTCTTATACTGAAGAACAGCAAATGTTGCAGGAAAGCGTGCAAAAATTTGTTCAAAAGAGTTACGAATTTGATACCCGTAACAAGATTATCGCCAGCGAGACAGGATTCAGCGAAGAAAATTGGCAGCTGTTTGCTGAGCTGGGCTGGTTAACCGTGCCATTTAAAGAAGAGGATGGTGGCTTCGGAGGTTCTGCAGTGGATCTGATCGTGATGATGGAAGAATTCGGCAAAGCTATGCTGGTTGAGCCATTCACTTCTACTACGGTGATTTGCGGTGGTTTGATTAGTGCTCTTGGCAGTGATGAACAAAAAGCAGAATTAATACCCCAGATCTTGGATGGAAGTCTGCAACTGGCTTGTGCCTATGCGGAATCAGGAAGTCGTTACAATCTGGCTAGCGTCGAAGCCAAAGCTGTTGTTGAAGGTGGCTCTGCCAAAATAAGTGGCAAAAAGATTGCCGTTATTAATGGTTCCAATGCAGGAAAATTATTGGTCGTCGCAAGAGAGTCTGGAGCTGAGTCTGACCGCGACGGTATTTCGATATTCATTATTGATGGTGATGCCGACGGTGTAAGCCGGTCAGCTTATGCGAATATCGACGGCAAGAAGGCGGCTGAGATTACTCTGGATTCAGTGACAGTCCCCGAGTCCCAGAGGTTGGGCGCGACAGGCTCTGCTATCTCTGCATTGGAGGAAGTTATTGATCGTGCCACCATAGGCATCAGTGCTGAAGCAGTGGGTGCTCTTGAATCCTTGCTACAGAAGACAGTGGAGTACAGCAAAACCCGGAAGCAATTCGGCACATCTATTGGAACATTCCAGGCTTTGCAACATCGAATGGCGGATATGTTCATCGAGTGTCAGTTGGCTCGATCAATTGTTATTCGAGCTGCTATGGAATTGGATAGCACGGCAAGTGATGTTGAGAAAGCACGTTCAGTTTCCGCGGCCAAGAGTCGAGTAGGGAAGGCGATTCGCAAGGTTGGCCAAGAGGCAATTCAGATCCACGGCGGTATCGGAATGACCGAAGAGCTGGATGTAGGTCATTTATTCAAGCGAGTTACGGCTTTGGATGTAATGTTCGGTAATGCCGACTATCATACTGAACGGTTTGCTTCTCTATAAAGGTGAAGCATTCCGGGGGGCAAGCAAAAGCTTCGCGTGCTTCCTGCAGGCTGAATTCAGGCAATCAATCCAGGCTACTGTTTTAGGCAATAATGAGTGAATTAATATTCGTCCGCCATGGACAGGCATCCTTCGGCAAGGAATCCTACGACAAGCTAAGTGAGCAGGGTGTGGAACAAGTTCGCATCCTCGCGCGCCACTGGCAACAAAATGGTGAAGAGTTCGATGCCGTTTATAGTGGCAACCTATTGCGGCAGAGAGAAACTGCCAATGAATTGCTTTCTCTAGTAAAGCACCAGCCCGAGCAATCTCTAGAAGACCCCTCCTTTAATGAATATAACGGTGATCCTCTGATCAGGATATATCTGCGCGATCATTGTGCAGCGGATGGTAATGTTGTCCCAGAATGGCCAATCAGGGATGAGCGCCTTTTTCAGAAGATGTTTGAACCTGCTACATCCAAATGGATTCGCAATGAATTAGTACCGCATAGTGATGATACTGAATTTGAGTATTGGCATGATTTTCAGCGCCGAGTGCATAGCGCAATCGACAAGATTATGGAAAACCATAATGATGGTAGCCGCGTGCTAATCTCTACTTCAGGTGGCGTCATAGCCATGGCTATGCAGAGAGTATTACAATTCCCTGACGAACAGGTGATAACTACCAATTGGATGGTTCGCAATAGTTCAGTGACGAGGGTGAAGTATGGGAGGGGGAAGATCTCTCTTACACAGTTCAATAACCTCGCTCATTTAGAGCGACCCGATTTGCAACACCTGATAACTTATAGATAGTCTATATACAAACACCATCGTGGTCTCCGTTTAGCGAATAGAGAATAGCTCTCGAGACCAATAGAGAACAACACGAACGACACGAAGAACAGGGAAGAGATTTTGACTAATAACAATCTGGTAGATAAAGCAGGCAATATCCGAGAGGGAGAAGAGCTCGACCTGGATCGTCTGCGACAACATCTAGAGCCTGTACTCGGCGCGAAAGTCAGTGATCTTCAGGTTCGGCAATTCCCAGGTGGCCACTCAAATCTCACCTATCTGTTGAATAGTGGTGATGAACAGTGGGTGCTGCGTCGTCCGCCGTTTGGTAGTACGGTCAAGTCGGCGCATGACATGTCGCGGGAATACAAGATTCTTTCTGCTCTGAAGGATGTCTATCCTTATAGTCCGGTACCAAGCCATTTTTGTGATGACCACGATGTCATTGGCTGCGATTTCTATTTAATGAGCTACATAGAAGGGCTGGTGATTCGTAGAGATTATCCTAAGGACCTGGTCTTATCCCCAGAGCAAATTCGTCAACAGCTATTTAATTTTTTCGATGTGTTAAGTGAACTTCATTCGGTGGATCTTGTAGAAGCAGGGCTGGACACTTTTGGCAGACCTGAAGGATACGTCAAGAGGCAAATGGATGGTTGGTGTCGTCGATGGGAAGATGCGGTTACACCGGATACTGTGAACTGTGACAACATTATCAAGTGGCTGCAGGATAATATGCCTGCGGAAAGTGGTAAGGCGAGTGTAATCCATAATGATTACAAAATGGATAATGTGATTTTTTCCCTCGACGACCCTCTTAAGGTGATCGGAGTATTGGACTGGGAAATGTCCACCGTAGGCGATCCTCTTATGGATCTCGGTTGCACCCTCGGATATTGGACACAAATTAGTGATCCGGATTTTTTCCGAGAATCCAGAACCATGCCCAGCGATATACCTGGCGCTCCAACCCGCGCCGAAATCATATCCAGATTTCAACAGCAAACAGGAATAGCGGTAGACAACTTCCCATTCTATTTTTGCTTTGGCCTATTCAGGTTGGCTGTTATCGGTCAACAAATTTACTACCGTTATTACCATGGCCTCACAAAGGATGAACGTTTTGCTGGCTTCATAAAGAAGTCCCACGTTCTGCATCAAATGTGCGAGCTGATTATCAGCGGTAAAATCGAAAGCTGAAATCAGCAGTAGCTTTAGGAGTTTTTCATGTCATTTAATATCAACGAACTATTCTCTGTCACAGGCAAGACTGCAATCGTTACCGGAGGGTCCCGTGGAATAGGCAAGATGATTGCCCAGGGATTTGTCGCTAATGGCGTCAAAACCTATATCACTGCTCGTAAGGCAGACGCTTGTGAGGCTACTGCGACGGAATTGTCGGAGCACGGAACCTGTATCGCAATACCTGCTGATTTGTCTTCTGACGAGGGGCGAAATGCGTTCGTGGGCCAGGTCAGAGAGAAGGAAAGTAAAATTGATATTCTGGTGAATAATGCCGGAGCAGCATGGGGCGCATCGTTTGAAGAATACCCTGATGAGGGATACGACAAGGTAATGGACATAAATGTTCGTGCGATATTCATGCTGACACGAGACTTGATGCCATTGCTGACCAAGGATGCCAGCACAGAGAACCCTTCCAGAGTTATAAATATTGGTTCAATCGATGGGCTTCGAGTATCTACTACTGATAATTTTGCCTATGGTGCAAGCAAGGCGGCTGTACATTTCCTCACCAAGAATCTCGCTGTAAGATTGGCTCCCAAGGGACTCACGGTAAACGCTATTGCTCCGGGCCCCTTTGAAAGCAAGATGATGGAGCACACGCTGAAAAACTTTCAAGAGAAGATAGAGCAGGAGAATCCCCTCGGCCGAATAGGCAATTCAGAGGATATGGCGGGTTTAGCCCTTTATCTCGCTTCAGCAGCAACCAAGTATATGACAGGGCAGGTTATTGCTCTTGATGGCGGCAGGCATCTTGGTGCTCGTCAGGATTAGACCTTTTTATAGGGCCTTCCGTCGTGAAGTCACTAGGGATTGAGAGCAGATTCATGCTATTTTTCCTCTCCCGATTAAGCTTCAGGTATAGAAACACGTGACAGCTCTGAATAAGAAAAGATTACCCAACTCCCTAGTAATCTGTGTAGCCTTCGTTAGCGGCTTTTGCATTATGACCATTGAGATGTTGGGAGCCCGAATTATGGCTCCTTATTTCGGCGGCAGCCTCTCTGTATGGGGCAGTATCATCACTATTTTCATGGTCGCTCTCTCTATCGGCTATCTCTTGGGAGGAAAACTCTCAACTCGAAATCCCAGCCCGGTGACCTATGGGATGTTTTTTATTGCGGCAGCAATATTTTCCCTTCCCATAATATTATTCGCCGATAACATCATGCGCCCGATCTTCATGGCGATAGAGGATCCGCGTTATGGCTCACTGTTGGCTTCGATCTTATTGTATCTGGTGCCTACCAGTATCCTTGGTATGATTTCGCCTTATTCCATTCGCTTGCTGGTACAAACTCAGGAGCACAGTGGCCATATGGCAGGCATGCTGTTTTTCATTTCCACTATGGGTAGTGCAGCGGGTACTCTGGGAACCAGTTTCTATTTCGTACTCTGGTTCGAAGTGAATCAGATTCTATGGGGCTCTGTTGCGGCTCTACTCGCAGCAGGATGTGTTGTATTACTCGCCAGTTACATGCTTGAAAAGTCGGCACCCCAGGGCTCCGCAAAGGCCACGGCAAAATGAGGATGATAGTGATGAGAAGCGAAAACAAATTACTTTCCTTTTCTGTCGTTACTGCAGTTCTTACTGCTTTGATATTTCCCGTACTAGTTAATGCGCAGGTCTTGCATGAAGAGCGATCTGTCTACAGAGATATCACCGTAGCTCAGAATGGCAATCGTCGGTGCCTGGTTTTCAACGTACTCCGTGGAGATAGGAACCAAACCTGTCTCGACATGAATGATAAAGATCGCTTGGTTTTTACCTACACCAAAATGAGTTTTGCGGGTTTGTTGCTTACCCCCTCACCAAAAAACATTCTTGTCGCGGGTCTGGGTGGTGGAACTATTCCCATGGCGATGAATGAACTATTTCCTGATGCAACTATTGATATAGTCGAAATCGATCAAGCCGTAGTAAATGTGGCAAAAGATTATTTCTTTTTTGAAGAAAACGAGAAGATGAAGGTCTCGATAAATGATGCGCGGGTATTTGTAAAACGAGCAGGAATATTGGGTAAGAAATATGATTACATCATCTTGGATGCTTTCGGTGGAGACTATATACCGGAGCACTTACTAACTCAGGAATTTCTTGAAGAAGTTAAGTTGATAATGTCTCCTGACGCGGTATTGGTTGCGAACACATTTTCTACCAGTCGATTTTATGATCATGAATCGGTAACCTACCAGCAAGTTTTTAATGAGTTTTTCAATTTCAAACTTCCTAGTTCTGGAAATAGAATTATCATGACTCAACTGGGTCCACTACCGCCGAGAGGAACCTTGGCCAGTGCGGCGCAACAAATAGCCCCCAGCCTCGAAAAATACGGAGTTCCACTTCTCGAATACCCAAATAAATTGTCCACAAGAGTGGATTGGGATATGAGCAGAAGAGTTCTGACGGATCAATATGCGCCAGCAAATTTACTGAGAGAAAACTGATAACTATTTGTTTTTAATAAGATAAATATAAGCTAATCATTCATAAAATAGGGATAGTAAAATGAACAGACCCATTATTTCCAAAAACATATTTGGCTTTACCTGCCTGACTCTGATCGCACTATTTAGTTCTTTCAGTCAGGCTGGAGTACAAATTAAAGCGGATGTAGTTTATGGCCACAAAGATGGGATGGCGCTTGTATACGATGTAATCCAGCCGGAAAATTCCAACGGTGCAGCAATTGTATTTATGGTAAGTGGTGGCTGGTATTCTCGATGGGCGCCACCTGAAGCCAGAGCAGAACAATTTTCCGATATGCTTGATGTGGGATTTACTGTAATCCCTGTTCACCATGGAAGTGCCCCTCGTTATCATGTTCCCGATGCTTATGCGGATGTCAGCCGAGCGCTCCGACATATTAAACTTAGTGCCGAAAGCCATGGTATCGATGCTGATCGAATCGGGGTTACCGGCGGAAGTGCAGGTGGTCACCTTTCCCTAATGCTGGGTTTGAATTCTGATGCTGGAAAAGCAAGTGCTCAAGACGAAGTGGAGCGAATCTCCAATCAAGTTGCTGCTGTCGTGGCTTATTTTCCTCCGGTGGATCTTCGCGAAATTACTGGACCCAATGACAGGTTTCCTGCTTTGGACTTTCCTCAGGATGCAGCAGCTGCAATCTCTCCGATCCTTCACGCCGATCCCAGTGACCCTCCCACCTTGTTAATTCATGGGGATGCAGATGAGCTGGTTGATATCAGCAATTCAGAGATCATGTTTGCGGAATTTAAGAATCAAAACATCGAATCTGATTTTATTGTTATTCCCGGTGGCCAGCACGGTTTCAGAGGAAGCAACGCGACCACAGCAAATGCGGCAAGGCTGGAGTGGTTCAAAAAACATCTAATGTGATGTTGTTTCATTGAGCAAGAGAAGCCGGATTAGTTTCCGGCTTTTTGCTTTTACAGTGTTGCTGTAAGTCGAGTGCCCTGATCGATTGCTCGTTTTGCATCCAGCTCGGAAGCAACATCTGCACCTCCAATCAGGTGAAAAGGTTTTTCCAACCCTTCGCAGAGTTCACGCAAGGGCTCTTGTCCTGCACAAATAACAATATGATCTACTTCCAGGGTTTTTGGTTCATTGCCTGCCATTAGTTGAAGTCCGCGGTCATCGATCAACTGGTACTCACAACCCGAGATCATCTTAATGCCTCGCTTCATCAGGCCTAGACGATGGATCCAGCCAGTGGTTTTGCCAAGATTCTTACCTAGCTTTTCGGCCTTTCTCTGCAGAAGGTATATATCACGAGGAGACGGTTTCACTTCCGCCTCTATTCCTTCGATGCCACCTCGTGACTCCATGGTCATGTCTATTCCCCATTCTTTCATAAATGCTGGAATGTTCTGGCTACTGGCTTCACCAGCATGGGAAAGGTATTCCGCAACGTCGAAGCCGATTCCACCAGCACCGATAACGGCAACTTTTTTACCCAACTCGATCTTGCCGCTAATAACATCGATGTAGCTGACCACCGAGGGATGATCGATGCCATCAATTTCGGGAGTCCGAGGTGCGATGCCCGTTGCAATCATGACTTCGTCGAAGTTGGATTCATTGAGTTGTTGAGTAGTGACTCGTTGGCCTAGTTTTACATCAATATTGTGTATTTCCAGCTGACGCTGAAAGTATCGAATAGTTTCATTGAATTCCTCTTTGCCAGGGATTCTTTTGGCGAGATTAAATTGACCGCCAATGGTTTCCGCAGAATCGAACAGACTAACATTGTGACCGCGTTGAGCTGCAGTTACTGCAGCAGCCAGTCCTGCAGGTCCTGCTCCAATTACTGCGATATTTTTTTTAGTTTCACTGACTTCGATATTCAAATCCAATTCATAGCAGGCGCGAGGATTAACCAGGCAACTGGTTAGCTGACCATTAAAAACATGATCCAGGCAGGCTTGATTGCATGCGATACAGGTGTTTATTTCATCAGCACGATTCTGCTCAGCTTTGATAACGAATTCGGCATCGGCAAGCAAGGGTCTCGCCATAGAGACCATGTCGGCATCTCCTCGGCTGAGTATGTCCTCGGCGACTTCGGGGGTATTTATTCGATTCGAGGTAACGACAGGAACCGGCAATTGGTCTCTAAACTTCGCTGTAACCCAAGTAAATGCTGCCCTCGGCACTTTTGTGGCTATGGTGGGAATCTGCGCTTCGTGCCAGCCGATTCCCGTATTCATGATGCTTACTCCGGCCTCGCAAAGTGCCAAGCCCAATTGCAATATCTCTTCGTAACTGCTGCCTCCTTCCACTAGATCCAACATCGATAGGCGGAAGATGATAATGAATTCATTTCCTACCCTGGCTCTGACTCGACGAACGATTTCAAGTGGAAGGCGAATTCTATTCTCATAACTTCCACCCCATTGATCGCTGCGCCGATTAGTACGCTCAACAATAAATTCATTGATGAAGTAGCCTTCGGAACCCATGATTTCCACTCCGTCATATCCTGCTCGCTGACAGAAAGCAGAAAACTCCACGAAGTCTTCGATTTCACTTTCTATTTGTTCAGCAGTAGCCTCATGAGGCACATAACGATTGATAGGAGCTTGAACGGGGGAGGGAGCGATGAGATTTTCGGTTCTTGAATATCGCCCAGTGTGGAGTATTTGAAGACAGATCTTACTGCCCTCATCATGTACTGCATCGGTGATTAGTTTGTGCTTGTCTGCCTCTCCATCTTGCTCGAATGCAGGCACAGCGCCTTCAGGCAGGCAATGTTGGCTAGCCATGAAGCCGCCGGTAACAATTAGACCAACGCCACCTCTTGCTCTTTCTCCATAAAAAGCTGCCATACGCTCATGACTGCCGGGAATATCCTCGAGACCGGTATGCATAGAGCCCATAAGAACTCTATTTTTAAGTGTAGTGAATCCAAGGTCGAGGGGGTTTAATAATTGCGGGTAGGGGTGAGCCGTACTACTAGTCATAGTTAAAAAGCATCTCTTAAAGTAAGGTGGTTGTTACGACGAGCTGATGATAGCTCTGAGAGCAGCGATGTCCAGCAATTCGATTTCTCGATTATTAACCTGGATTAGTTCCTTTCTCTGAAGCCCGGTGAAAATTCTACTTACGGTTTCAACAGTAAGGCCCAGATACTCACCGATATCACTGCGAGTCATTGGTAACAGAAACCGAGAGGGTGAAAGAGAGACATGTGCATATCGACTGGAGAGACCCAGAAGAAAGGATGCCGTGCGTTCTTCGGCGGTATAGCTGCTCAGAAGAGTATGAATCTGTTGATCTTTGGCAATCTCATTTCCCATGATCGCGAAGAAATGATGCTGAAGGCTGGGTAGTTGATGGCTTAATTTTTCCAGCTGAGAAAAAGGTATCTCGCATATGGAGGAATGCTCAAGAGCGATTGTTGAGTTCGCGTACTGCTTACTTGCGATGCCGTCCATGCCGATAATCTCACCTGGCAGGAAAAAGCTTGTTACTCGCCCCTGACCATTGTCGCTAAGAACGTAGGATTTGAAGCTTCCAGAACGTACTGCATAAACCGATTTAAAATCATCGCTCTGACGATAGAGATGATCTCCTTTTTTATAGGGGCGGTTTCTCTCTACAATCTCATCCAATTGATGGATTTCAGACTTATTGAGGGCGATGGGAAGGCATAATTCATTTAGGCGGCAGCTTGCGCAGGATATATTCGAATTATGGGGACAAACTTTAGCTGGAGTCGCGTTTTGCTGCAAAGGAATCTTACTTCCTTCAGCTGTTTGTGTGCTTCCTCGGAGATTTGCTGAGCCCATTTTTACGTCCTTTGTATTGCCAATATCGTGCCTGAATTGGTATGGCGAAATTGTGCCATCAAATGAGTATTTGCACAATTTTGGAATGGTCTCTCATTCTCGGCGGATATTCCATCTAAGTCTCGAATTTTGATGATATTTCGACAAAAAATGCACCGAAATGCAGCAATATCGGTACCTGACGGACTATATCTCCGTTTCCATGGCTTTGATTGTTGATTTAGATTAAATTAGCTTTCATCGAAAAACTTACAATTAGTCACAACTTTGCATAAATTTAAGGGCAGTTCCCATGCTTGAACTAGATCGTATTTTGGTAATTATAGAACCAGGTGAGGAATCTCAGCCTGCGCTGGAGAAAGCGGTTCAGTTGGCGAAATATGCTGACTCAGAGCTGGAATTAATGATCTCTGATTACAACGCGTATTTGGAAGACGGCTACTACTTTGACCCAGTTCAGGCGCAGAAGATGCGTTATGAGCACGGTGAAACTCATATCGCGGAAATGGAAGCACTTGCTGAGCCACTTCGAAAGCAGGGGCTTACTATTACCGTTACTACAGCCTGGGGTAACCCACCCTATGAAGAAGTAGTAAGAAGAGTAAATGAAACTAAACCCTCGATAGTGATAAAGAGTACGAGGCATCACAACAAGCTGGCGAGATTAGTGTTATCGAACGAAGATTGGGAGCTCATACGTTATTGTTCTGCTCCCTTATTGTTAGTGAAAACCCATCTCTGGGAAACCAGCCCGGTTTTTATTGCGTCGGTTGATCCGGATCATGCGAATGACAAACCAGCAGCGTTGGATAATAAACTTATTGCAAGCGCACAATCCCTGGCTTCAATTTCAGGTGGAGATGTTCATCTATTTCACTCTGCCTGGATGCCTCCTTTATCAGGTGTCTATCCAGTGAAGACAGATGAGGAAGAAGAAGGGAGAAAACTGACAAAACTAGCGGAAGACAATGGTCTCTGTCAGAGTTCGGCCCATTGGTCTGTACAAGATATCCTCCATGCCTTACCCGACAAAGTTGAGGAATTGAATGCCAGTGCTGTAGTTATTGGCGCAGTATCCCGATCACGGCTCGACCGTGTTTTGATAGGTAATACGGCAGAAAAAATTCTCGATAAACTGGAGTGTGATGTTTTAGTGATAAAGCCCGATGAAATGCCTCCACCCGCCAAGGTTTTACTTTAAGAATAGTCATAGAGCCGGCTTGGCTGATCGTTGATATGTAAACCCTCGAAATTAAAAAGGCCCATGAGAAACTACTCACAGGCCTTTTTTGTGTCTCGCTCTATTGAATCTGCGAATCGGTTTTTTATTCCGAAGGCACGTGAACAGTCAATACATCACAGGTTGATCCGTGAAGCACCTTAATTGCTGTTGAGCCTAATAAAATTTTCCAGCCGGCATGTCCGTGACTGCCTATAACAATGGCATCGGCACCGACTTCATCAGCCAGGCTCCTGATCTCCGGAGCGGGTGCTCCCAGTAGGGTGTGGATCTTATCGGAGCTAACACCTTTTTCAGCTCCCAATTTCTCCAATCTTTTTTCTGCCAGTGATATTGCCTCCTGCTGGAGCTCGTTGATATTTACAGCATAAATATCCATGCTGTAAGCCGCAGCTACAGGCTCAACCACGTGAACCAGATGTAGCTTGCTGGCATCATTGCCGGCCATGTGTATGGCCGTATCCACTACCTTGTTGGAGTCATTCGAGAGATCGAGCGCTACCAGTATTTTCTTGTACATAATCCTTTCTCCAGTTCTGTTCCATAAACTGTGTAGGCATAAACCCCACACCTCTATTGAAACCCCTTAGTCGCGCGTGGCGTTTGACTTACATCAATGACGGTTTCGGTTTCTGTCTCGCTTGAGTCCATTATTAGAGACTAAAGTGCGGTGCGCTTTCTCTAAACTATCTTCTTAAACAACTAATTACTACAAATAAGGGCTGAATAACCAGGCGCAGGCATCTCGAAGGCGCATCCATCCGGGTCGTTTTCGCAGTTGTCTATCATTTATTTCGATCGCAGTATTTAGTCTGCGCTCAAAATATTCACTTAGTTGTCGGTTGACGTCGGTGCTGAAAATTTCAAGCCCGAGTTCAAAATTTAAGCGAAGACTTCTGGCATCGAGATTTGCCGAGCCAATTAATGAGTATGTGTCATCAATTATTATGGCTTTAGTGTGTATGAAAGGAGCGGGTTGTGAGTATACCCTGAGGCCCTTCGCCAGGATATGTCGAAGATTGTGCTGTGCGGCCCAGTGAGCCAAATGAATATTGGTTCTTTCTGGTAACAGGATGCGAACATCAACGCCTCTGAGTTTTGCGCCAAGCAGTGCTCCCAGCAAATCTGCTCCGGGAAGAAAATAGGGCGTCATTATCCAAATACGAGAATGAGCGGAGGATAATACTCCTGTTAACAATTCATTGAGTTTATCAAGATTTTCATTTGGGCCGTCCAGTATTAATCGTGTCCAAATATCGGAACCTGGATCATTGTTATTGCTTACCTCGAACACAGACTTTTCGGCAACTCCGGAGCATTGGTGCCAATCTTTCAGAAATGCTCTTTCGAAATCATCAACAATTTTGCCGCTTAGTCTGAAATGCAAATCCACTGTAGGGATGGTGTTTTCGATCTTAGTAATCAGATGACGGTCACCTATGTTCTGACCTCCAGTGAATGCGGTTTCACCGTCTACCAGCATAATCTTTCGGTGATTTCTCATATTGAGATGTAGGGAAGGAGGAACGAATCGTATGGGGTTAAACAATTGGAAATTAATCTTGTTCTTTCGCAGTTTTTTCCCAATTCGGGGAGGGTAGGCAAACTCACCAAGCCCGTCGACAATAACTCTTACATCGACTCCTCTCAGCTGCGCGGCTAGCAAGGCTTTAACAAATTGATCTCCGGTGTGGTCATTTTGAAACAAATAGGTGCAGAGGTAGACGCGATGCTTGGCAGAATTAATACACTCCAACATTTGTGGATAGAGTGCCTCGCCGTTTTCCAGAATTTCCAGCTCATTGCACGATCGAAGTCCCAGATTAGTAAGGCTCTCGCCTACAAGTGAAAGAGGTCTGAATGACGTTCCTTCCGGCTCTCGAATGGTTTCTGAATTGTCTTCTTGAGACTGGGTGAGGAAAAGCTTCTGAGCCTTGGTGGTAATTCGATTTATCCCAAATATCAGGTAAATCAGTGGTCCGAAAAGAGGAATGATCAGGCAGAAACTGACCCACGCCAGTGCCGATTTGGAATCGCGCTTAGTGAGAAGAGCGTGTAGCGCGGCGGTAATAGAAATTACCAACAGCGCAATGCTGACTAGTAGAGTTAGCATGGCATTCTCTCTGTATCCTCAGCTTCTGTATCTTCCGGAGAGGCCGAAATCAACTGTACATCTGCAACAATAGCACAATGATCTGAAAGTGACTTCCAGGTGGAATCAGTCATCACATCTACATTTCCGATGGAGAATCCTCTTGTATATATTCTGTCCATTGCCAGCAGTGGGAAAAAGGCGGGAAAGGTTTTCGCTCTGTGATTTTTTTTGCTCACATGTACTTCAGTCAAATCTGTCTGTGAACAGATTTGCGCATGGGCTTTGCCTCGCCAGTCATTAAAATCACCAGCAAGAATTAGTGCAGCTGAGTGCGGGATATCGTTTTCTATAGTTTCAATTAGCTGTTGAACTTGCTGCTTCCGTTCCGCTTCGAATAATCCAAAGTGTACGCAGAGTAGGTGGATACCATTTTCCAGGACGCCATGGAGAATACCTCTTTGAGAAAAGCTGAGAGTGGAGACGTCTACGTTATTCCAGTCTTTAAGCGGTAGCTCGCTGAGGATGGCGTTACCATGATGACCATGTTGATAGATAGCGTTCTTGCCGTAGGCAAAATGATGCCAGACTGAATCAGCCAGATATTCGAATTGATTGTTTTTGGGCCATTCGGAAATGTTCTCCTGGTGCTTTTCATGCTCACCAATAACTTCTTGAAGGAATACGAGATTGGCTCCGCTTTCGCGAAGACATTGGCGAATTTTTTGCAGAGTGAATTGTCGATTTCCTGCAGAGAAACCCTTATGGATATTTAGCGTCAGTAATTTGAAATCTCTCATCAATTCCCTTTATCCCTAGCCCATCCTTTGCGCATCCGTAGCGTTGGAAGCCTTGACCTGCGTCAAGATGCCGAAATTAGCGACAATGTACATTCATCTGTATCAATAAAACATTAGATCAGTGAGGTTCAGGATGGATCTGCAGAGTATTACAAATGAGTTGAAAGTCCGAAAGGAAGAATTGGAGTCTCGTAATGAGCGGACTCACAAGCATACCTATCAGAAGGAGCAACCTGTTAGCCCTAATTTCAACGAACAGGTGAAGGAAACAGAGAATGATGCCCTAGTTATGGCTCTCGAAGCAGAAGGAGTGGAGGAGCTGGCGCAAGTGAATACAGCACTGAAGCGAATCGAAGATGGCGACTATCTTAATTGTGCAGCTTGCGGTGAAGATATAGGTGAGGAACGCCTACATGCCATACCCTACACGGACCACTGCATTAAGTGTGCCAGCTAGAACCCGTTCTATCCCAGAACCATATCGAACATCCATCACCTTGAAATATTGATACCTAGGCGAGGCCTTGCCATAATGGGGCTTACGAGATTTTTTGATGGATGTGGACGAGAGTCGAACAAGAAAAGGAGCAACACGAATGAAGAAAATTGAACGCATAATGGTAGTGATAGACGCAAATGAAGACTATTCTTCTGCGCCTGATGGCCTGCCAATTGAGCTGAGAAAGGCTCTGCGCTTCGTTAGTGATAAGAAGGCAGCTGAAATTAAACTTCTAAGTGTCGGCTACGAAAAGTACCTTGGACACAGTTTTCAAACCATCACTGCAGATTACGCAGCGATGCGTAAGGAATACTGTGATCGCCTGACCGAGAGCATGCAGGGTATGGTGGACAAACTGTCGGCTGATGGATTTAACATCAGTAGCCAGGTTGGTTGGGCCCACCCTCGATATGAAGCGATTGTTAAAGAAGCACAGGAATTTGGTGCTGATTTGCTGGTTCAGCATTGTCGAGCCTTCGCCAAGATAAAACATATACATCTTACTCATGATAGTTGGCAGCTGGTTAAGCACTGTCCTCTGCCTCTGTTGTTGGTTAAGGATGAAGAGTGGGGCGACTCTGTGGTACTGATGGCAGCAGTGGATCCGATGAATAGTCACCACAAGCCCGTTCAGTTAGATGGGCAAATTATTGATGCAGTGACTTCTGTCAGCGGTCAGCTTGGCGGGGAATACCATGTAGTTCACGCCTATGCTGAATCAGCGCGACCATTTACCCCGGCAGGTAAGATCAAAGAAGAACACACTAAGGCATTCAATGATTTTATGTCTGGCTACAATGTGAATGAAGATAAGCTGCACCTCATCGATGAGACTCCGGTTTTTGCGTTGAAGGACTATAGTGAAACCCTTGATTCCGACATGATTGTAATGGGCGCTATCTCTCGCTCCAGACTGGCCGAGGCTCTGATTGGAAGCACGGCGGAGGAAGTTTTGGATTTCGTCAAAACTGATATCTTGGTCATCAAGCCATCTAGTTAGTTGTTAATGGCAATTGAGTAGTTATAGAAATCAAAAAGGCCTGATTAATCAGGCCTTTTTTTGCTTCCGAAACCGGGGTTTCAAAAATAGATTTTGAGGTCTGGGGTTCAAAGCGAGAGTTTCAAAACCATAGTTTCAAGCTTGTTTGTCAATCAGGCTTCCGCAATATTTGCAGTGAAGAGCGTCCATGTCATGGCCCTTCGCTTCGCAGTTTGAACACTCTAGAGCGTCATTCGCAGTTAAGTGTGCCTTGTCAGCTGATTTGCCGTCTATTCGGCGCTGCACTTCTTGCATAAGTTCGGCTCCAATAATCCCAGTAGGTACCGCGATTATTGCGTAACCGGAAATCATGGCAATGGCTGCAACGAATTGACCCAAACCTGTCTGTGGAGAAACATCACCATAGCCTACCGTGGTTATTGTAACGATAGCCCAGTATATAGATTTAGGAATGCTATCAAACCCATGCTCTGGGCCTTCGATGATGAACATGATGGCACCGAATATGATTACTAGAGCTATTACGGAAAATAAAAAGACAACTATTTTTCGCCTGGCATGGACCAATGCTGAATAGAGAAGATTTGCCTCACCCATATATCGGAAGAGTTTCAGAATTCGGAATATCCGCAACACCCGCATGATACGAACTACTGCGAGATAGGCTGCCGATGGGAAAAGAAATGCGATATAGGTAGGAAGAATTGATATTAGATCAATGAGCCCGTAGAAGCTGAAGATATAGCGGCGTTTTTCTTCACTACTATAAAGCCGGAGGACATACTCAATGGTGAACAATATAGTGAAAGACCATTCCAGAAAATAAAGAGCTTCTCCGTAGCTCTGATGAAATGATTCAACAGAGTCCAACAAGACCGCTGTCACGCTGGTGATGATTAGGATGATTAGAGCGAGGTCGAATAGCTTTCCAGCACGAGATTCGTAACCGAAAATCACATCGTACACTTTTTGCCTAAATGACATTCAATTTCCAATTAGCAATGTGAGCAAAATTACTCTTGCTCACCGGCGGATGGCTTAATCACCAGCAGATCGCATGGGCTGTCTTCGAGGATTTTTTCCGCTGTATTTCCGACAATGGCTCGTTCAATAAAATTTCTTGAAAGGGCGCCTACTACCAATATATTTGCATCTACAGAATCCAGATACTTGGTAAGGTGTGGGACTATTTCGCCTGCGCTGAGATGTACGTTTTCCTTTTCGATATTGTGACTTTCGAGAACATCTTTGAGTTTTTCCCAATGTTCTTTTTTCATGCTCTCCAAGCCATCGCTAGCCTCAGAACCCAGAGGAAACATTGTGCTGACAAATGGAAAGAATGAATGAAAAACATGAGGAGTCTGCTCTAGCAGGTTTGCTGCCAGTTCTGCGTAGTTCAATAGTCTGTGATCCAGGTCGGTCTGCTCTGATTTGCGATGGAATGGATCGACAGCGACAACTACGCTACCGTTCGCCTTCCAATCATTAGGTTTTACCAGCAAGACAGGGCAGCTGCACTTTCGAATTAGTCGCCAATCAGTATTACTTACCACAGATCGTTCCATCATGGCATGGTGATGGGTGCTCTTGAGGAGTACGTCGGGTTTAATTTCTTGGGCTTTATCAATGATCGCTTCACCCAGATGATGGTGTTCAGAAAACAGTGTGGTGGTATCGATATTTTCCTCACTGAATTCAATTGCGAGATCGGAAAGCAGTTTCCTGTAATGATCTTCGAACAGTTGCCGCTGTGTCTCGAAGAACTCTCCGTCGATTCCTTCATAGAGATATGATCGATCAGTTAGTGTGTTTTCATTGTTAATAAACAATGTGACCTTGGCGTTTGTGACCTTGGCAACCATCTTTGCCCTATCCACAACAAAATCCCTTTCAACGGTTGGGTCTACCACAACTAACAAATGCTCAATGGTTTTCATGATTTCCTCTCAGAGACGAATTCCACGTTCCCAGTTTTCAATGTATGTGCTCTAGGTAGAGAAAGAATAGCACTTAATTGCAAAAAATATAGTGTTGTTGGTCAATCTCGAGCGGAGGCAGCAGAAGCTTGAAGCTCAGCGCGACCACTTTACTTGCTCTATCGTAAATCCACGTTCAAAGCTCCATTGTGAGGGTTCGTTTCTTGACGGTTTATGACTTATGCAACATCATCTCCTACAATATTTTGTCCATCCTTGGAATGACCCAGGGATTCAAAGTGCTATTTCACTAGCAAAGCCTTGTTATAAATCTTCGGTTGCTAGCCTTGTTGATCCAGGTCAATAAGGCTTGATGCTATTGCTGAGGGTTTGTAATTCGCTGACCAGAATCAATAATGCGGTTCGTAGCTTGTTCGATACTGGGATGGTGTAGTATTGATAGAAGGTCTATTATTCATGACCTATTAGTGTTCTATTATTTACGGTCCGGGTTTGATTCAAGTGGACCGACGAAGGGGAAAAGAAATGAGAGTAATTTTTGGCGCGGCCTTGCTGTTCTTGTTGGCTTCATGTGGGAATGCGCCACAGCAAGGCGGAGTGTCAGCGAACCGGATGAATGTTCCCTTCGTTCCGGATATTAGTATTAATGAAGTGATGGTTGCTCAGATCGATCACGCCTCCCATTTTATCTGGGATGCGGCAAATCCTGATAACAGTGCTGCAGATATAGATTGGGAGGAAGTGGAACACCACGCCATTCAGCTTATTTCCAGTCGTAGTGCTATAAGCATGGGTGGCACGGGAGTTAACGATGCAATGTGGATAGCGCAAACCTCCTGGCGTGAATATGTAAATATGATGAATGATGGAGCAGTATTGGCGCTGACGTCGGCGAGAGGCGAAAACATGGCGGGACTAAGCAGAGCTGGAGATATTCTGGTGGAGTCCTGTGAAGGCTGCCATCAACAGTACAAGCCATCCAGCCCTACCGAAGGGTTTACTCATCCTCACTGAGTGAGGATGTTTTCCTAGCTTGCGTCTTTAATCATGTTTCTGGCGATGATTAGCTGCTGAATTTGGCTGGTACCTTCGTACAATCTAAATAGGCGTACATCTCGATAAAATCTCTCAACTGCATATTCAGACATGTATCCTGCGCCACCGTGAATTTGAACAGCGCGATCCGCTACCTTGCCGACCATTTCAGTTGAGAATAATTTACATGCTGATGATTCAGTGCTGACGCTTTCTCCATTATCCCTTTTACGAGCCGTTTCCAAGGTCATGCATTTGGCGGCATAGGTATCCGTTTGTGAGTCAGCCAACATGGCCTGAATTAGTTGCTGCTCCGCGATGGGTTTACCAAACTGTTTTCTTTGCATGGCATAATCCAGAGCGTCAGAAATAAGTCTTTCGGCAGCACCGATACTTACTCCGGAAATATGTAGTCGCCCGCGATCGAGAACCCTCATTGCGGTGATGAAACCCTCACCTTCAGTTCCAATAATATTTTCAGCAGGCACTGGGCAATCTTCAAAGATCACATCGCACGTAAGCGAGCCTGATTGGCCCATTTTTTTATCGATAGGGCCTAAGGTGATGCCGGGAGTTCCCTTTTCAACGATGAACGAAGAAATGCCTCGCGCACCTTTGATCTCTGGATTGGTTCTTGCCATTACATTGAATGTGTCAGCGACTGCGGCATTGGTAATGAAGCGCTTGCTGCCATTTAGAATGTAGTTATCACCATCTCGAATTGCTGTTGTCTTGAGCGATGCAGCATCAGACCCTGCGTCCGGTTCAGTTAGACAGAAACAGCTAATCCACTCTCCACTGGCGTATTTGGGTAGGTATTTCTGTTTTTGCTCCTCAGTGCCACTAAACACAACTGCTGCGGACCCGATGCCGTTATTAGTCCCCATAATGGAACGAAAAGCTGGCGAAGTTCTGCCCAGGGCTATGGATACAAGAATTTCTTCTTCCATTGTCAGCCCGAGACCGCCGTATTCTTCGGGAATAGTTAGGCCAAATAGCCCAAGCGCCTTCATTTCCTGCAAAATATCATCTGGCAGCCTGGCCTCTTCAGCCATTTGCTCTTCGGCGGGAACCAGCTTTTCACGAACGAAGCGCTCTATTAAATCTACTAGCTGATTGAGTGTTTCCTGATCCCGTATCATCTTTATCTCTCTTGATTGTTGGCAAAAAGCGAGCCGATAAGCTATCACAAGCCTTTTGAAAGTGCGACTGAAAGCGGCTAAAACACTGGCTTTTAGCTCAATTCCACCACTGAAGTGCCTATGCTAGAATGATCGCCCTTATGCTTCCGGCTGATGGATCAGGCTGAAAATAAGAAGATCATCAATTTCCACTAAATCGCAAAGAGAGAGCTACATGTCAGACAAAATATTAAGTGACGCCTATATATATGATGGTGGACGAACTGCCTTCGGACGCCATGCAGGAGCCCTATCACCAATTAGGCCAGACGATCTTCTTGGTCATACTATAAAGGCAGTTGTTGAGCGTAATCCCTTTGCGGCGGATGCCTACGAAGATGTGATTATGGGGAATACTAATGGAGCCGGTGAAGACTGCCGTAACGTAGCTCGATTTTCTCTTTTGCGCGCAGGCATGCCGACTTCAGTTGCCGGTCTTACGGTAAATAGATTATGCGGTTCCGGATTGGCAGCGACTCTGGATGCGGCGCGAGCAGTAAAATCTGGAGAGGGTGAATTATTTCTTGCCGGTGGTGTTGAGTCGATGAGCCGTGCACCAATTGTTATGTCGAAGGCGCAGAGTGCTTTTGATCGAGGTCAGACGATAGCCGACAGTACATTGGGGGCGCGTTTCACAAATCCTGCATATGCGTCGGCATACGGAAATGACACCATGCCACAGACCGCTGACAATATTGCAGCGGACATTGGAATCAGTCGTGAACAGAGTGATATTTTTGCGGCTGCTTCACAATCGAAATATGAGGCGGCTCGCGTAGATGGATTCTTCGATGAGGAAATAATTTCCGTTGAGGTTCCTCAAGGCAGAAAGAAGCCGTCAATAATGGTGAGTGCTGATGAGCATCCACGCCCGACCTCTAACATGGACGCGCTGAGTGGATTACGACCACTTTTTGAAGGTGGTGTTGTTACCGCTGGAAATGCTTCGGGAATAAATGACGGGGCAGCAGCATTGATTGTTGGTAGTAAAGCTATTGGTGAAAAATTCGGTGCAAGTCCGCGAGCACGAATAGTTGCTGGAGCAGTTGCCGGAGTAGAGCCCAGAGTAATGGGGCTTGGTCCCGTGTTCGCTATTCGTAAAGCCTTGGACAGAGCGGGCTTGACGCTTGCTGACATGGACATCATTGAAATCAATGAAGCATTTGCTACTCAGGTGTTGGGTTGCTTGAGTATGCTCGATGTAGATCTTAATGACTCGCGAGTTAATCCTAATGGTGGTGCAATTGCTATCGGTCACCCCCTTGGCGCCTCTGGCGCGCGAATTGCGATAACCACAACACGTCAGTTGGAAAGAATGAATGGTCGTTACGCTGTCATCAGTCTCTGCATAGGAATTGGGCAGGGAGTTGCGGCGGTCATCGAACGCGTTTAAAAATAAACACTAAACAGAATCACTAAATGGAAGGAAGAATCATGTCAGAAGTCGTTAGCTATGAGTTGATAGATAATATAGGCGTCATAAGCGTAAATAACCCACCGGTTAATGCCCTGGCCCAGGTCGTAAGAGAAGGTATTCATACAGCCATTCAGTCTGCTCAGCAGGACGAATCAGAAGCTATTGTTTTGTATTGTGAAGGTCGAACTTTTATAGCAGGTGCTGATATAACTGAATTCGGAAAACCACCTCAAGAACCTGGTCTGCCGGTTGTTCTAGGCGCTATAGAAAACTCCAGCAAAGCGGTGATTGCAGCAATACACGGAACAGCCCTAGGCGGTGGTTTCGAAGTGTCACTGGCCTGTCACTATCGCTGCGCTATTCCCTCAGCAAAAGTAGGCTTGCCCGAGGTAAAGCTAGGGTTGTTGCCAGGAGCAGGAGGCACTCAAAGAGCCCCTCGTATTGCTGGAGTTAAAGCAGCTCTCGATATGATTACCAGTGGTAATCCTGTCGGTGCTAGTAAGGCTCTGGAAATGGGATTGATTGATAAAGTTATTGATGGCTCAGATTTGAAAGCAGGCGCTTTGCAATATGCCAAGGAATTAGTTGGAGCAGATGCCCCGCTTAGGAGAATACGTGACATTACTATCGACCCATCAACTGTTGAAGAGGGCTATTTCGAGGCAGCCAGAAAACAATTGGCGAGAAGAGCGCGCGGACAGATAGCGCAGGACAAAATAGTGTCCTGTATCGAAGCCGCAGTTGAACTACCTATGGATCAAGGCTTGGAACGTGAAAGAGAATTGTTCGTAGAGTTGGTGACTTCTCCTGAATCGGCAGCCATGCGACATATTTTCTTTGCAGAAAGATTGGCCACGAAGATCAAGGACCTACCGAAAGATACTCCTACCAGAGAAATTAATAAGGTGGCCATTATTGGCGGCGGAACCATGGGCGGTGGTATTGCGATGTGTTTCGCCAACGTCGGTATTCCAGTCACTATGCTGGAAATCAATGATGAAGCTCTCGCACGAGGCATGGGAATCATCGAGAAAAATTACAAGATTACCGTGCAGAAAGGCAAGCTACCTGAAGATCAGATGGCCAGTAGAATTGCACTGATCAATGGCACTACTAATTATGAAGAGCTAAATGATGTTGATCTAGTGATTGAGGCGGTTTTCGAAAACCTGGAACTGAAGAAGGAAATTTTTGCCAAGCTCGATGGTGTATGCAAGCAGGGCGCTATTTTGGCGAGCAACACTTCTTATCAAGACATCGATCAGATTGCTGCAGCAACTTCTCGTCCTCAGGATGTTGTTGGAATGCATTTCTTTAGCCCGGCAAATGTTATGAAGCTGTTGGAGAACGTACGTGGCGAGAAAACAGCTGACGATGTAATAGCAACTGCGATGAAGATTGGAAAGAAAATCGGAAAGGTATGTGCGCTTTCCCGAGTTTGTTATGGATTTATCGGAAACCGCATGCTGGGTGGTTACGGACGGGAATCTCAGATGCTGTTAATGGACGGGTGTACGCCGGTTCAAGTGGATTCTGCTCTGGAGAAGTTCGGTATGGCGATGGGACCTCTGGCCATGGGCGATCTGGCAGGTCTAGATGTAGGGTATAAGGCTCGGCAAGCAAGAACAGACCTTCCAGATGATCCCAAGTTGTATCGCATGGGAACAGTGCTGGTGGAAATGGGGCGTCATGGTCAGAAGACTGGCTCGGGCTTTTATCAATATGATCCGGAAACCCGTCGACGCATGTCTGATCCTGAAGTGGAAGCTATGATTAAAGATGAAGCGGCCAAGATTGGGGTAGAGCAGCGTGAGATTTCAGATGAAGAAATTATTGCAAGATGTCTCTACCCGCTAATAAACGAAGGGGCAAAGATCCTGGAAGAAGGTATAGCTCAACGCCCGAGTGATATCGATGTAGTCTATGTATTTGGCTATGCCTTTCCGGTTGCGAAAGGTGGGCCTATGCATTATGCCGATCAGGTAGGTTTGAAAAATGTCTATGACAAGATATGTGAATACCGTGACCGTGATGGCGAACAGTATTGGCAGCCGGCTCCCTTATTAGAAAAACTGGCAAAAGAAGGTAAAACATTTGCACAGTGGGGCCGCGAACAAGAAGCCAGTTAATCTACTACGATTCGTCGCGGCCACATCATAGTAAGAGAGCAGAGGACTAATAATGATTTCATATCAAACAACTACTCCAGGTGGACCACTGGCACGAGTTGAATCAGAAACACCACAACCCCAAGGAAGTGAGGTCTTGGTAAAAATGCTCGCCTGTGGAGTTTGTCATTCAGACATTCATATGCACGATGGTGTTTTCGAGCTGGGCGGTGGGAAACAATTGGATGTAGGTCAGGAAGGCTTGGTTCTAGGTCATGAAATTTTCGGTGAAGTTGTTGCTGTAGGCTCGGAAGCCGAGAATGTAAATGTCGGTGATCGGCGTGTTGTCTTCCCCTGGATTGGGTGTGGTGAATGCGCCAGTTGTAAACGGGGTGAGGAGCAATTGTGCACTCCCGGTAGAGCGCTGGGAATTGTGAAAGCAGGTGGTTATGCCGATCATGTGCTGGTTCCCCACTCCCGTTATCTCTTCGATAAGGGTGATACCAATGATTCTCTTGCCGCTACTTATGCCTGCTCCGGTTTAACAGCTTTTGGTGCATTGAAGAAAGCAGGAGAGCTAGGGGAAGGCGACGAAATCGTTATCATCGGTGCTGGTGGTGTGGGCATGATGGCTATTCAGATCGCCAGAGCACAGGGCATCGATCCGATCGTGGTAGATATTGACGAGGCTAAGTTACAGTCAGCCCGAGATATTGGAGTGAGTCGTACTTTCGATTCATCAGATCCGCAAACCTCCAGAGAAATCCGCAAAGCGACAGGTGGTGCTTATGCAGTACTGGATTTTGTCGGAGCCGAGGCAACCGTGAACTACGGACTTGGCTGTCTTCGCAAAGGTGGAATGCTGATCATCGTGGGGCTCTATGGCGGAGCACTGACCATACCTATCCCTTTCTTACCCATGAATGCAAGAATAATACAGGGCTCCTATGTGGGTACACTGCAGGACATGTCGGACTTGATGGAGCTTGTTCGTGCCGGAAAAATCTCTCCCATTGAAATTCATGAAAGACCGCTCAGTGAAGCTAGTGATGCCTTGGCTGACTTGAAAGGTGGAAAGATCCGCGGCCGGCAAGTCTTGGTCAATGCCTAACAACCAGAATCTGGTAACCGCAAATAGAATTACGAGCCTAAGCTGGAAGTTCAAATAATAATTAGGGCTAAGAGTTTAGGAAAAAGCACTATTCAGGAGATCTACTTTGCAAGATATTGAGAATTTTCAATCAAGCACTCGTGCCTGGTTGGAAGAGAATTGTCCCGTTTCCATGCGCACAGCGATGGTGCAGGAAGAAGTGGTTTGGGGCGGCCGCAATGCGGAATTCCAGAATCCGGATAGTGAGATCTGGTTAGAGCGAATGGCTGAAAAAGGTTGGACTTGCCCTACCTGGCCTGCTGAATACGGTGGTGGTGGGCTATCTAAGGAAGAAGCAATTGTTCTCTCCAGGGAACTGGCAAGAATTAATGCGCGACCGGCAATAACCAGCTTTGGTATTAGCATGCTGGGTCCTGTTTTACTGGAATACGGGAGTCATGAACAAAAGGCTGAGCATATTCCGAAAATCATTCGAGGCGAAATTCGCTGGTGTCAGGGATATTCCGAACCCGGCTCAGGGTCAGATCTCGCAAGTCTAAAAACAAAGGCGGAGCTTTTCGGGGATACCTATACTCTGAACGGTTCTAAGGTATGGACTTCCTACGCGGACAAGGCGGACTGGATTTTTTGCCTGGTGCGCACCGACTTCGAAGTGCCTAAGCACGCGGGTATTAGTTTTATTCTGTTCGATATGGCCAGTGAAGGTGTATCTACAAAGCCTATTCAGTTAATTAGTGGTCAATCTCCTTTCTGCGAAACGTTTTTTGATGATGTTAAGGTTCCGGCTGCAAATCTAGTTGGTCGACTAAACGATGGTTGGACTATTGCCAAAAGACTTTTGCAACATGAGCGCACAATGATCTCCAGTTTCGGTTTGGCTAGTGGGCAATCAGACCGAGGAGGAACCACTTCCACGGTTGCTAGCGTGGAAGGAGCCGCGATGCATTATCGGGGTGATACAGAAAAACTTTCTGATCCCGTACTAAGAGATCAGATCGCACAGTTCAAAATTGACAGCGCAGCCTTTGCCTCGACATCGCAAAGATCAATTGAAGAATCGAAGCAAGGCCAGGGGCCCAATGCTACTTCCTCGATGTTGAAAAATTATGGTTGTGAGCTCAACAAGAGACGCTATGAACTCCTGTTGCAGGCCATGGGCAGCCAGTCTCTGGGCTGGGAAGGGGAAGGCTTTGAAGCAGATGAGCTTCAGGTAACCCGGGAATGGTTAAGATCCAAGGCTAATTCCATAGAAGGAGGGACTTCTGAAGTTCAGCTTAATGTAATAGCAAAGCGTGTGTTAGGTCTTCCCGACATACTGAGCATGAGTAAGAAATGAGAAGTTAGAAGTTATAAGTTAGAGAGAACAGGGAAGAGAGAAAAGATATGGCATTAGTATTATCCGAAGATCAACAATTATTAAAAGACTCAGCAAAGAATTTTTGTGAGCAGAGTGCTCCTGTGAGTGTGCTCAGGTCTCTGCGAGATAGCGGCGACAAAGACGGCTTTAGTAGAGATGTTTGGAATCAGATGGTTGAGCTGGGCTGGGCCGGGATGGCTGTTCCAGAGGCTTATGGCGGTTTCGATTTTGGTTATGGTGGACTCGGCGTTGTACTGGAGGAAACTGGCAAGACATTAGTTAGTTCCCCCTTGATAGCTACTGTATTGCTGTCCGCAACTGCTATTAATGAGTTGGGTAGCGAAGAACAGAAGCAAGAGTTCCTACCCCGGATTGTTGCAGGAGAATTATTGTTCTCACTAGCGATAGACGAGCACACAACGCATGCCCCCAGTCGAATTGAAACTACTGCTGTGAAGTCGGATAGCGGATACGTTCTCGATGGTAAAAAAACCTTTGTTCTTGATGCACATGTGGCTGACAAGCTAATTGTAGTCGCTCGAACTTCAGGAAGCAGAGACAGCGAGAATGGCATAAGCCTGTTTATTGTAGATGCCAAGAGTGAAGGTGTGAATATCAGCAGAACTTCAATGGTAGATTGTCGCAATGCCGGTAATATCGAATTCAACAAGGTACAACTTTCTGAGCTAGCTTTACTTGGTTCGTGTGATGAAGCATTCGCGGGTTTGAATAAGACCTTGGATATTGCGCGAATAGGAATTGCGGCGGAGATGCTGGGTAGCATTCAGCAAGTGTTCGACTTAATCCTCGACTTCTTAAAGCAGCGGGAGCAATTCGGTGTGCTTATTGGCTCCTTTCAAGGCTTACAGCATCGAGCAGCAACGATGTATAGTGAAATCGAATTGTGTAAATCATCCGTAAGAGCTGCGCTATCTGCTTTGGATAATCAAGAAAGCTCCGAGTCAGAAATAGCAGAGCTAGCCAGCATTGCAAAATCAAAGCTATCAGAAGTTTTCTTTCTGGTAAGCAATGAAGGCGTGCAAATGCATGGCGGTATCGGTATGACCGATGAATTCGATATTGGTTTTTACATAAAACGTGCCAGAGTGGCACAGCAATTTTTAGGCGACTCGGTTTTTCATCGAGATCGCTACGCTACGCTAAATGGCTTTTGAAAGCGTAGTACTATATTCGAATTGAATAGTTTTTTAATCGAATGGTGCTCGGGAGAACTTGCTTGTCGGTAAAGCTTAGAAAATTTTATGAGACTGGTGCAAAGGTCAATGAGGATCCTTTGGTGTCTGTCTTTGAGAATTTTTTGTCCGAAAATGAAGTTGAGCAATTGCTAGCAGCCGCCAAACCTAAATTGCAGCAGGCTCTGGTAAGTTCGGCTGAATCAGGTGTGGAGAGTGATGGCCGCACTGGCAGCAACTGCTGGATTTCCCATAGTCACAATAGGGTCATAGCTGACCTCTGCTTGCGGATCGCAGAAGTCGTTGGTGTTTCTCTGGAGCACGCCGAATCTCTGCAAGCCATACACTACAACTCTGGTGAGGAATACGCCCCGCACTTCGATGCCTGGGACTCGACAACTGAACGTGGTCAACGCTGTATGGCAAAAGGTGGTCAGCGTCTGATTACCTGCCTGCTTTATCTCAATGATGTGGAGAAGGGAGGAGGTACATCCTTTCCCAAGCTAGATATGGAAGTGCGAGCAAAGAAGGGGCGGATGCTGCTATTTCATAATTGCCATCCTAATTCGATTGTACGCCATGCTGAAAGCCTGCACGGTGGCTTGCCGGTTGAAGCAGGTGAGAAATGGGCCTGCAATCTTTGGTTCAGGGAGAAAATATACCAGGCTCCAGGCACCACTCCTGTAGAGGAAGTGGAGCTTAGTTCTCCTAAATATGGGCGCGTGATTTAGCAGTTGAATCAGCGCATATCCACAAAATTTATCAAAATGGTATGCTGCACAGAATAAAATCAATAAGAATCCAAAATGAGGATCATGTTATGAAAACAGCACTGCAATTCTTTTCCAGAACCCTTGGTTTAAATTTACTCCTTGGCTCATTGCTTCTTAGCGTAGTCAGCTCGTTTGCTGCAGCGCAGAATCTAGATCCGACTCGTTACGAAGATACTATTAGGGCGTTTGAAGAGCAGGATAAGTCTGCCATGCCACCTCAGGGAGCTATCCTGTTAACTGGGAGTTCTAGTATTGCCCGATGGAACGACCAGGCCGCGGAAGCTTTAGCACCTCTTTCGGTTATCCCTAGAGGCTTCGGCGGCAGTGTAATGGGTGATGTGCTTCATTATCTTGATCGTGTAGCTCTTGCCTACAAGCCGCGCGCAATCTTGATTTATGAAGGCGATAACGATACTTCATACGAACTGCCTGAAGAAACAATTGTCGGCCAATTTGAAAATATTGTTGAACGTATTCATGACAGCCTTCCGGAAGCCAGAATCTATGTTCTCTCTGTGAAGCCTAGTGTATCTCGGTTGGATGTTTGGCCTGCTGCACAACAAGTTAGTGCTCGTTTCAAGGGTATCGCAGAGTCTGACCCTCTAGTTCATTATGTTGATGTTGCTACTCCATTCCTTAAAGCGGATGGGACAGTAATGACTGATATTTTTGTGGATGATGATTTGCATCTCAATGACAAGGGCAATGACATTTGGGGACGAACTATCAAGGCGGCTCTGATCAGAGTCGAAGGTCAGTACGAGTAGTCAGTCTGCCAAAGCCAGGTTCAGGCAAATAAGCTATGGGAATACTCGACATAATTGAGGCTGCAATTAAACTGGGCATCCCCATGGTGGTACTTAGCTGGCTCATTTTTTCCTGGCTTTATCGTGACGGAAAACTGGATCGACAGGCTGGTCGAAAAGATATAGCTGCTAACGTAAAGCAGATGAAGACTTCCTTTAAAAGCAAAGATAAGCAAAAAACGAACTACGTATATGATAAGTGGATGTGGTTCGGAAGTGGATTTTATGGGCTTGCGGCACTGTGGACATTTATTATTGTCGAGATTTCTCAGTTCTTCAGCTTCCTTTTCAATTTTCCCGGCTTTGAATCTCTCTTCGGTGAGGGCTTATTCAATTTTCTAGTCGCTTTGGCCCTTGGTCAGCTGGGAAATATTATCAATGCCTTTATCTGGTTTGTTTATTGGTCAGACGATGGCTCGATCTTGGTGTATTTTCTGGTTGCCTATATGGGTTACTGGTGTGGTGTCGAGCTTGCCAAACGAGGTGAAGAAATACCTATAGGCCAATGGCTGAACAAACTATTTGCTTCACTGCCACAGATAGACATTGATTCTAAGATAGAAGCATCTAAGCGCAAGTTATCAAAACAACAAGTTCTGAGACAGCAGACGATTAAACAATCAGCACCGACGCTAGAACAAACGAATCAAGAAGCTCCCGCTCAAGAAGCCTCGAAGCAAGAACAAGAAAATCAAAAAGATACAAAATAGAAGGCTGAGCGCTTGACCTAACTCTGGATCAAGCTTCTATCGATTTCAATTCCTAGGCCAGGTCCCTGTGGCATAGCCATGAACCCTTCGCTGTCTACTACCGGTGGGTTTTCAAAAATAGCAAAGCCGTTGGTGTAGGGCGAAATGGGTGGATCATTCATTATCTCGATCCAGGGGCAGTGAGGCCAGGTTCCTATCATGTGTAATTGAGCAATAGTTCCCAGTTGACCTCCACCATGGTGAGGGATCACCATCTTGTGATTAGCTAGGGCCAACGCAGCCACAGCACGAAGTCCCTGAACCCCTTCAGTAACCAAAATTTCCGGTTGAAGAATGTCATAGATACCCTTGTCGATGATGTCTTTGAATTCCTGAACGCCCTGGTTATTCTCGCCGCCTGCCAGGGTTATATCGGTGGCACGGTTAAGCTCAGCCAAGCCGTCATAGTCATAACGTCGAAGTGGTTCTTCCAACCAATAAACATCCATTTCGTTCAGCGCGCGGGCAGTATCCAGCGCTCTCTTGTAGTCCCATTGAACTCCAGGTTGCCAGATGCCGCTGGACTGAGCTTGATTGGCATCGGTCATTATTGTGAAATCATCACCGACAGCATTACGAACTAGTTCAATTGTTCGAATGTCTTCTTTCATCTCCAAATGGTGGAGGCGAATCTTCATTCCCTGCCATCCCTGTTCTTTAATTCGTATAGCAGTTTCCGCTCTTTCTTCAGGAGTGGAAAGCTGAATCATGCTGGCATATGCGGGCACTTTGTCTTTTTGTGCGCCCCATAGTTTATAAAGAGGTTGACCCGTCACCTTACCGACGATGTCCCAGAGAGCTATTTCAATACAGCCAACATCTCTCCAGTTATTCGCGGCGCCATTGGTATATCGCATTTGATGACCAAGGGTTTCATTATCGAAAGGGTCCTGTCCTACCAGCAGTGCCTTCATGCGATCGATATTCGCTTGATTCATTCCCGGTGCGATTCCGCTAATACCCTGATCGGTAATAATTTCAGTAACCGTGCCGCCGCCTATTCTACGCATATAAGGCCGCCCTGGAGCCCAGGCTGATTCCATCATTCCGGTCTCACCGAGGGTCTTCATTCGGTGCACTCGGATATCTGTTATTCGCGGCCTGTCGCTCTGTGCTAATGCCGAATTAAGAAAGCTGGAGCTGCCCGCTACCAAGGAGCCAAGAGAAAGGGAGCTGGCTTTGCTGATGAATTGACGACGTTTCATAGTGTGAATCCTTTAATACTCATCATAACCCTGGGTGAGTTCGATATAAGTTCCGGCTGGGTCGGTAATGAAAGCGATCTTCAAGCCAATTGCTGGAATGTCACGATAGGGTACCTGAAATTCAATACCCTTGGCTTCAAGTTCCTTGCAGAAAGCTTCCAGGTCTTCGAACTCGAACCCAATGTGGTCGAGGGATGAACCTCGAGTGGGCAATCTTTCCTGACCGGTATTGGCAAAGCTCATATTCATGCCAGGAGCATTTGTCGTAGTGGCGATGCTACCGCGGGGGCGAACTTCAAGGCCAAAGATGTCGGTGTACCAAGCTAGCAATTCTTCTGCCTGTGCAGTGAAGAAGTGGATGTGATAACCACTGATTTCCGTGGACAGTTGCTGATCTTCCTGAAGCTCTACGTAGACATCGTCGGGCAGGGTAATGTAGGCATTCTTCTGGCCTTCAGCGCCAAGAAATTCTCGACCTACTTCATAACCATCGGCACGCCACTTGGCGAGAAAGGTTTCCATGTTTCTAACCTTGAACCCGAAGTGATCCATTACAGTAGCCTGGCTTCCCATGGTGGGAGCTGTGTCTGATAGTGCTACCAGCATGTTCGGCAAGCGTACAGCGGTAAGAAAGCCTTTTTGAACAACTACCCCCTGGAAATGGTCGACCCAGATTTTTTTGTGGAGATCCATGTCGGAAACATTCAGATGGACATGGCCGTAGGTCAGGCCTGACTCATTGGGAACTGCTAGTTGAGCCAAAGCAGGTGAAGAAAGTAGTAGCAATAGAAAAGAAGTTGCGAGGGTTGGGATTGTTTTCATTATTATTCTCCAAAAGAAATTCTCAAGATGATGGTCCCAAGCATAGTGACTTGGTTCCCTCTAGTCTATTGTTCTTAGGAGACGATTGTTAAACCATTATTATTAAGTCAAGGTTTAAGCCGTCAAACAGGAAGGCAGGCAAAAAGTCCAAGTATGATGTCCGGGGCTACTGATTCCAGATCGAAGAGATGAGTTCATAAGAGCGACGTCTCGCTTGTGGGTCATGTGTGATTGTGACCAACATAATCTCATCCACTTTAAAATGATCCGCCAACTCCAAAAGTTTCTCTTTAACTTGCTGAGCAGTTCCAACCGCTCGCTTGCCTCGGTTTTCTTCGATAGCGGCTAATTCACCCTCAGAGAATGGATATTCTTCGGCTTCTGCAACTGATGGGAAGGGTCCCGGATTTCCTCTTAGCAGGCGAATAAACCAGAGGTCACGACTTTTTGATAAGCGTACAGCTTCTTCTTCGGTATCAGCGGCGATAGCGAAAACGGTGAGTGCGCAATGGGGTTGCTCCCAATTTGGTCCAGGTTTGAATCGTTGTCGATATTGCTTAAAAATATCTGAGCCTATATTGGGATTGATAAAATAGGCGAAATTATAAGGTAAGCCAGAGAGACCGGCTAACATGGCGCTATCTTCACTGGAGCCCAACATCCACATGTCAGGTGGAATATCTACCTTGGGAAAAGCACGCGCGTTTTCCATGCCTTGAGTATGGGGGTCGGTATCGTTAAGAAGTGCCTGAAGATCGGCTACCATATTGGGGAAGTGCTCAGGGCCGACTCGCGAGCCATAACGAATTGCCGCAGCAGTAAATGGGTCTGTTCCGGGTGCTCGGCCAACCCCCAGATCCATGCGACCCGGATAGAGGGTTTGCAATAGTTTGAAATTTTCTGCCACCTTGTAAGGGCTGTAATGGGGAAGCATTACTCCGCCGGAACCAAGCCTGATTGTCGAAGTTTCAGCGCCCAATCTTCCCAGCAGAACTTCCGGGGAACAGCCCGCCAAAGCATCGGATGCATGGTGTTCAGCGACCCAAAATCGATGGTAACCAAGATCTTCGCTCAGGCGTGCCAACTCAACTGTTTCCTGCAGTGCATCAAACGCGGTACTTCCGCTTCGAATTGGTGACTGGTCGAGCACGGAGAGCGGAATGGATTTGGTCATATTCAGGCAGTTTCCCTGTCTCTAGTGCTCTAAATTGAAGCAGTTTTAGATAATGATATAGCAGTTTGAGTAGTATGGTAACACAGGATTTAAAAGTACTAATTATCTACTGGTGTATTATATAATTGCCTGTAATAATCAAGCCAGAAAGGACTAATTCTGCACGCCAAAATTAGCTCTTCCGTAAGAAGTATAGTTGAGTTTTTTCAGAACAAAATGAAGCAATCTGAACAGCTAAAAGGAGCTAGTTAAAGAAGGTCACTGAAGAAAATAATTAGACAGTAATTTTCCGAAATAAGAATCAAGAATTAATACTCGGAATAGTCATAGTAAGCAGTCATGACTGCAGTTTCCGAAAGTAAGTAAATGGTTTGATATCTATCAGGCCTATAATAAAAATCGAAGGGGAGAAAGAAGCATGCGCAAGAAATTTCCTAGCAAACGAAGAGCGATTACCATCGGAGTTATTCTCGCTGGTCTGTCGTTTCCGGTCGTTGCTCAAGATGATGATATCGAAGAAGTAGTAGTCACGGGTTCTTTTATCCGTGGCTCTGCTATTGATGCTCCATCACCTGTTCAGGTTGTTGACAGGGATAGCATTGAGGCACAGGGCGCTGCAATTATCTGGGACGTAATTAAGAACCTCGAGGTGAACTCAGGTTCATTTACCAACTCGGGTTCAGGCGAGCGTTCACAGGTTGAGGGTACCGCTCAAATCAATTTGCGTAACTTGGGTGAGAACTCAACGCTGACATTGATCAATGGTAAACGAGTTGCACCGTACGCGGCTATCACTAATGGCGGCGGCGAATTTGTTGATATTAACGCAATACCTCTGGTGATGACCGACCGTGTCGAAGTCCTCACTGATGGTGGTTCTGCGCTATATGGATCAGATGCGGTAGCCGGTGTGGTGAACGTTATCATGCGTACCGATTTCGAAGGTCTGGAACTCTATGGTGACGTTCAGGGTGTTGAGGCGGCAGGTGATGCCTATGATACTACTCTAAGCGGTATCTGGGGCTGGGCCAGCGACGACGGAGATACTCACTTAGTTCTTTCCGCGGAGCGTTTCGAACGGGATGCAGTGAATGTTCTCGATGGTAATCACATCGATGAAAATAGTCAGTTCAATGGTGCTGTATCTTCAGTAAGCGGCTCCGGTATAGCTAGCCCTTCATTCGGGTCTAATATAAATCCTGACTATGTTCGTGCGGATATTATGGCCTTTAACCTTTCTCAGGGTGGCGATGGTGGTCTTGTCCTTGGCGATCCGTTGTGCGAAACCCTTAACGACAATCTGGGTAGATCATTCTATACAGGTAGTTTAAGAGAGCAGCGCGGCGAACGTGGTGGCACCTGCTATGAGGACGTGTCTCGATTTAATTTCCTTTCCAGAGATACTGAGCGAACCAGCTTTGCTATGGCATTCGATCATACCTTCAGCGAAGCGGCGGAGTTTTATTCCTTCGCCAACTATATGGAGAATGAGATCATTCTCGAAGGTGGTGGCCTGAACAATACTGGTGGTTCCAGCAGAACCCGTGGACCTACAGTGCAGATGGCTACTCCTGGTTCCTATATTGGTAATCCAGCGTGGGGCGGATATGCGATCGGCATGCCTACAGAGCTGGGATATTATGCTGCCGCTGCCGGAAATACTCGGCCAACAGCAGCGGATATTCCAAATAATCCAAATTCTCTGGCTAATGGCGGCCCGAACATAACCACCATTATTAATCCACGGGATGGAATCCCCAGAGACGGTGTTCGTTCCAACTACAATACGTCTGAATCATCGATAGTTCAGGCCGGATTGCGCGGCGACTTCGATTATCAGGACCGACCTTGGAGCTATGATGTAGGTATTTCATGGAGTCAATCCGCTAACGAGCAGACCTATCAGACTTTTAATCGTGAACGGACGGAGTTAGCTGCTGTTGGTTTGGGTGGCCCGAACTGTACGCCAAACGGTAGGTCAGATTTTGATTGGCAAGGCCAGCTAGGACCTTTTGGCGGCGCGATACCCACAGCCTGGGATTACTACGGCAATGGCTACACACAGACATTCTTCCCGAATTACGTGTTAACAACTCGCGAGAGTATTTCTTTAGGGCTGACCAGTAGTAACCAGGGTCAGGGAGGATGTGAGTTCTATAATCCTTACCTTACTCAGTTTACTGATCCCAACCTTGCCAACTCGGATGAGTTGATGGGCTGGCTTAATGAGACTGTGCTAAGAGCGGACAAGCGTAATACTCTGGCTGTCTTTGATGCTGTTGTCGGTGGTGAATTGTTCGACATGGCCGGTGGCCCTGCGGCGATCGCTTTTGGCGCCCAGTATCGTCAGAGAGATGCTACGTCTAGAGCGCCTGCACTCAACTTCCCTGGAATCCCGAATGCGATTCTTGGTTATGACGACAACGGTGTGCCTAATGAATTCCATAAGGTAGATAACAACTACGAATGTGCAAACTGTATTTTCAACTTCGAGAATGAGCGCACCACCAACGCAATGTTCTTCGAGCTGGCTTTACCGTTCATGGAGAATGTAGAAACACAGATTGCAGTTCGCTATGAGGACTACGGTGGCAATATAGGCAGTGATGTTTCGCCTAAGATTGCAATGAGTTGGCGACCTACAGATGAGCTCCTGATTAGAGGCTCCTACTCTCAGTCATTTCGCGCACCGAATATCGGTATCGTCGAGGAAGGACTGGAAGCGAGCAGTGTAGTGTTTAACGATCCTATTTCGAACCAGGCAGTTAGAGCAGGCTTAGTTCCTCCGACACCGGAAAATGGCGAGGGCGAATTTACCTATACTCTGGGCGGCCCTGCTCCGAACGTGGGCAACGAATATGCCGACACCTACAGTGCCGGATTTATCTGGACCCCTGGTGGTGCGCTGGATGGACTCAGCATACAGGCAGACGCCTGGCGCTTTGAGGTGACTGACCGCGTATTGCCTGAACCTGCGATTAAGGCGGTGCAGCCGGAGATCGATAGATTCCTGGCGGTTGTAGGAGATCCCAATAACTACATCCTGAATGATTCCATCTCCACAGATTCACCTGTAATAGATGTTCCTTGTGATCCTAATGCACTTGCAGCGAGCTTCGGAGTCGACTCCGACGAGCGTTTGAATTGTGTGGTTAACCCCGCTCTTTATACTGACACAACTCAAGGGGTTGGCATCAGTCGCTTATTCAGAAGCGAAAGTGCTAGCCTGATTACCCTGACTCTGGCGGCAATTAATGCCGGTCGAATCGAGGCGGACGGTGTTGATATGAAGATGGGTTATAACTGGGATAACGATTGGGGCAGGTTCCGCGTCAGTATGGACTTCACTCATGTACGTCAGTACAAGTTGATCGACATACCTGGTCTGGAATTGGGCCTGAAAGATACCGGCAAGTTTGATGCCGCTGGTACTTCAGGTAATAACCTGCATGTTCGCTCCCTGCCAGATAACAAGGGTAACCTAACCTTTACCTGGCAGCGCGATCAGCATGGTATGACTCTGATCAATCGTCATATCGGCTCATACGATGACCTGTCTTATGATCTTACATATGAGAATGGCAACGATCTGGTGAGATCTCTGGTACAGAAATCCATCGATAGTTACTCTACCTGGGATCTGCAATATCGCTATTCCCACGATTGGGGTAACAGCAATCTGGGTAATACTGTCTTCACGTTTGGTGTTCTCGACATGTTCGACGAGGACATTCCCTATCGTGAATCAGGTGGTCTTAACTACGATGCGTCAGTATTCGATCCCCGTGGTCGAAGACTCTATGCCCGAGCATTGTGGCAGTTCAACTAGCTGATAGATAAAGCTAGTGAAAAAGGCGATGAGAAATCATCGCCTTTTTTTATGTGCGGAGGAAAGTACTTGGGAGGCTTTGGAATTGATTCTGCTAAGCGAATGCTATGGAGTCTGGCAGGCTATTTTCTGGGCCGCATCTCGAAGTTAAAAGACATGCTGATGCGATCTTCTTCGGATTTATTTTGGGGAACGCTATGCTCCAGCCAAGAAGGAAACATCAGTAGCTTGCCTGCCTCAGGTTTTACCGGTGCATGAAAAGCATTCTCGGGTCTCGAGCCATCTGCAGCCGGTGGCATCATCCAGCGTGCCATACGTGGGTCTTTGAAACTGATAGCAGGACTATCAGGGCCAATCTTCACATAAAACACTCCACTGATGTGGGAGTAGGGATGCAAGTGCTCAGGGTGGAAGCTGAATTTCGGATTGATGTTTGCAAACAGGGCATTTATCACTGGTTGATAATTTTGAATATCCCAATGATGCAGTTGGGCATAATTTTCGGCTGTTTGATGGATGAAGTTCACAATCGATTCAAGAGCAGCATCCGTGAATAACCGGCTCTGGGTAAAATAAGACGTGTAGCCACTTGGATACTCAAGAGCCGACAGACGTTGGCCTTCCTGATCATTATCCCGAAGGTTCCTGACGAAAGAGATCAGATTCTGCTGTTCGGCATCGAAGCCCGGAATCCAAGCCTCGTAGATGAGTGTCGGGAAGAGGACTCGGAGGCCATCTTTTTTCTGAGAATTTTGTGAATTAGTCATATTTCTTCATCTTCGACAGTTCAGAGATCGATATCCCACCAAATAGTGTTCGAAGTCAGCGTGCACTCACGAATTTTTGAAAGAATTTCAGCGCTGCATAGGTCTTATACCTATGCCCTTTGAGCAAGTTATCAGGCCACCGTCGCCCCATGCAAGGCGTAGTTTGCCATTTTGAGAAATATCACGAATATCGTGATTTTTCTTATCCCTTGGCTCTGATCTCAATGCCCGAATTTGGAGCGCTCGGGGGATTTTCGAACAGACGTTCGATAGGGTTTGCATGAGGGGATTTGGTCTATATAATGCAAAGTTGCTCGATTTGAGAAGTGGGCTCTATCCATAAGAAGTGATTTCCATCAAATCATCAAACCATCAAACACTCCTCTCTTTTTGCTCAGCATTGATAATTATATGAAAGGGCGAAATTCTTTCTCTGGCATTTTGACTCTGGCAAGTTAGTTCGCCAATAACGGGAAGTATAGAATTAGTTCTGATGTTGGTCGAGCGATCTGAGCAAAGATCAGAGAGAGTAATAAAAAAGTAGCTAACTAGCCGTTTTCCAAAATAGGAATCAAGAATTAGTATTCGGACTTGTCATGACTCCACACTATGGCTGCTGTTTTACCAAACGATAACAAAGGTTTGATTTTTATCGGGCCGAAAATGAAATTAAAAAAATAGTAATAATTAATGGGAGAACGAAGTATGCGCAATAAATTTCCTAGCAAACGAAGAGCGATTACCATCGGGGTTATTCTCGCTGGCCTATCATTTCCGGTCGTTGCACAAGATGATATTGAAGAGGTCTTAGTTACTGGCTCTTTTATCCGTGGTTCCGCTCTTGATGCGCCTTCACCGGTTCAGGTGATTGATCGAGCTAATATCGAATCACAGGGTGCATCAGCTATTTGGGATGTTGTCCGTAACATGGAGGTTAACCAGGGTTCAGAAACCAATGTTAATGGGGGAGGCCGTGGTGACTCGCTGGCTGGTACCGCATCGGTTAGTCTGCGAAACCTAGGTGGCAACTCCACGTTGACATTGATTAACGGCAAACGCTTTACGCCAGCAGCTGCGGTTTCCTCTTCAGGTCAGGAAATGGTGGATCTGAACAGCATTCCACTGGTTATGACAGATCGGATTGAGGTGTTGACTGATGGTGGGTCGGCCCTCTACGGTTCTGATGCTGTCGCAGGTGTGGTCAACGTAATCATGCGTACCGACTTCGAAGGCTTGGAAATCTATGCTGACACCCAGGGTATCCAAGAATCTGGTGGCACTTACGAAGAAACAGTGAGCGCTATCTGGGGCTGGGGTAGCTCTGACGGCGACACCAACTTTGTTATTTCTGGTGAATTTTTTGAGCGCGACCCAGTTCCGCTAACAGATGCCAGCTATTTTGACCCGTCACGGGTAACTTCCACAGGTAGAGTTGGCGCATTCGGAATCAATTCACCATTAGGTGGAAATATTAACCCAGCTTACATTCACCCTGCACTCTCACAGCAGCAAACTATTGAGAAAATGGGATTAGGTGAAAATGTCAGCGGCACACGTGGTTTAGTCTTTGCTGATCCACTGTGTGAAAGTTTGTCAGGGAACTATGGTGATTTCTTTATCGACAACCGTTTTTCAGGTGTCGGTAGACGTAATGGCAACTGCGTGGAAGACACACTCAGCGAGCAATACATCGCTATAGGCACAGAACGCACGTCAGTGGCCGGTTCTTTTGAACATACTTTTAGCGATTCTGTAGAATTCTATTCGTTTTTCCAGCACTCAGATACACAGACCCGCCGAGAAGGTAACGAAATTGGTTTTTCGAGATCACTTCATGTTATTCCCGCTCCAGGTTGGCTAGGAGTTCTTGCTCCCTATGTAGGCAATGCTCCTGTTGGGCCTATTCTTAATAACCCAACTCTTGCGTCCAACGGCGGTTTTGGCGAGGGCTATTTGACCGTAGGAAATGCTATCCAGACTGGATGGCCTCGCGAGCAAGATAACCGTATCACGGATAACAGGACAGCAGGCATACAGGCTGGATTGCGTGGTGAGTTTGAGCTTGCCGATAAAGTCTATAACTTCGACGTGTCGTACTCTGCTAGCCAATCCAGTATTGAGTCTCAGGCCAATGCACTGGTAAGAGATCGCACCGAGTTGGCTCTCTATGGACTTGGGGGTGAAAGCTGCGTACCGAATGGATCAACTGATTTTAACTTTGGAGCGGCAGGGTTTGGTTTCCTTGGCTTCGCATTTGATGAGGTTTTCCCCAACTATGTTCTAAATACGCGAGACACTTTTTCCCAGGCCTTGACCAGCACCAATCAGGGGCAGGGTGATTGTCATTTCTTTAATCCTTACCTGACGGCTCTAACCGATCCAGCGCTGGCTAACGATCCGGCAATGATAGAATGGATCACAGAAAGAGATTACTTTCGCGCTGACAAGCAAAATACGCTTGAGGTATTCGATGCTGTAGTGTCAGGCGAGTTGTTTGAAATGACTGGAGGCACAGCGCAATTCGCGGCGGGCTACCAACACAGGTCGCGCAAGGCAACAGGTAAAGCGCCGGAAATAAATCAGCCGGGTATCAACCCGATCAAGAGTTATAGTAGTCCTACTAGTGCTTTTGATCTTGGCTCGCCTAATGCCTATCTCTCAAATATCACCAATAATCTGGAATGTGCAAACTGTATCTTCAACTTCTCAGATGAGCGTTCAATTGATGCTCTATTCCTCGAGTTATCTCTGCCATTTATGGAAAATGTAGAGACGCAGATTGCCTTACGCTATGAAGATTACGGTGACCTCGGCGATAATGTTTCACCGAAGGTGGCGCTAAGCTGGCGACCTATCGAGTCTCTGTTGTTACGAGCCTCTTATTCACAGTCATTTAGAGCACCGAATATCGGTGTGGTGAATCAAGCCTTTGAGGCTAGCGGCACAACCTTCCTCGATCCGTTACGTAACCAGGATGTTAGAGCAGGTTTGTTGCCCGCCACTAACGAAAATGGGCAAAACAATTTCTCGTTTACAGTGGGTCAACCAAACCCGAATCTGGGGAACGAGGAAGCAGATACTTTCAACGTTGGCTTTCAGTGGACTCCATCCGGAGATCTTGATGGGCTGACTGTTGGTGCCGATGTCTGGCGTTTTGAAGTTCAAGATCGTGTATTGCCACAAGTTGCTCGTGACGCAATTGAGCCGGAGTTAGCGAAGTTCAACTCGGTTGTTAACGATCCTTCTGTCTATGTCCTTAACAATACTATAGCGGCTGATGCTCGAGATGCCGATGGAAACTCTATTTCCTGTGATCCCAATGCTTTGGAGGCCACATTCGGTAGAGATTCAGAAGAGCGTCGCAACTGTGTGGTAAACCCGCTTGCGTATCAGATATTTAACGCGGACGGATCTCAAAGTGTCCAACGTAACCTGACTGACGACAATGGTGCTTTGATTACTCTCGCACTACCTGCGGTTAATGCCGGTAATATTGACGTTCAAGGTATTGATTTCAAGGCGGCTTACAACTGGGAATCCGACTGGGGCCGTTTCAATGTTGGCTTGAGTTTCACTCATATTGATGAATACTCAGTTAGCGGTATACCAGGGTTGGAATTAGGTCTGCAGCAAACTGGAAAGTTTGATGCAGCCGGTGGTGATGGCGAAGGGCTTATTGTTCGTGAAGTACCGGATAATAAGGGAACCCTTAGTTTCAGTTGGGCTCGTGACAACCATTCCGTGTCGCTTTTCAATCGCCACGTTGGTTCGTACCAGGTTCTGGGCCACCGCGCATACATAGCGGAAGACCAGCGTACTGCGGAGGACCTCCTCTATGCCAAGTCCAAGGTGGACAGCTACGATACGTGGGATTTGCAATACACGTACAACCATCAGTGGGATAATAGCAATTTGGGTGCGACGAGATTCTCCCTTGGTGTTATCGATCTGACTAGTGCAGACGTACCTCTATATCGACGTAATACTTTTGACCAGACTGTATACGATGGAAGAGGGGCGCGTTGGTACGCAAGAGCGTTATGGAGCTTCTAAGTTCCTGAACTACTGACTAGTTTCAGTAATCAAAAAAACGGCGATGAGAAATCATCGCCGTTTTTTTATGCGTGCGTTGTGGATAGAGAGTGGAAAACCTAATCTATAATTGCCTGATAGATTCCGCTGCGTAGTTTCGCGTAATCATCCAACCCAGTTGCCGGGATGATTTGCGTTAGATACACCACGACGAGTTCTTCCTCTGGATCTACCCAGTAGGTGGAGTGATAAGCGCCGCCCCAGCCATACTCTCCAACTGAGCCCAAACTACCCCGCAAACCGAGATCGGTTACCACGTAGAAGCCAAGGCCAAAGCCTTGACCGGCGCGGAAAGGAATATTACCGAGATGGTTGGTAGTCATCAGCTCAATAGTTTTTCGTGAGAGGATTCGCTCTCCATCCAATTGTCCGCCATTTAGTGTCATCTGCAGGAATCTGGCGTAGTCATTAGCAGTAGAAGTAAGGCCTGCACCACCGGAAAAGCTGATATTCGGTCCATCAATATAGAGTCCCTGGCTTCTCATTCCGTTTGTTGCGGGAATTGCCTCGATACCGCCATTGCCATCAGGCTGATAGACCGTGGCTAGCCGTTCAGCTTCCGCGTCGGAAACATAGAATTGTGTGTCATCCATGCCCAGGGGTTCGAATATTTCTTCTGTGAGAAATTCAGAGAGGCTCTTGCCGCTGGCTTTCTCGATTACTGCGCCCAAGATGTCAGTGTTGTAGCCGTATATCCATTGTTCGCCCGGATGGGCGTCGAGGGGTAGTGCGCCCATCTGAGCAATGGACTCACCGATAGGTACATTCTTGTCAGCAAAGTACCAGCCTTGAAAACCTGCGGCTTCCCATTCCCGAGAAGCGGGACCACTGCCATAACTCATTCCACCTGTATGGGTCAGTAGGTTTCTGATGGTGATAGCACGTCGGGCAGTCTCCAAATTATAGGATCCATTACCACTTGCTACAGCCACTTCCATGTCAGTCCATTGTGGGAAGTAGCGGGAGAGTGGATGGCTAATGTCCAAATCTCCCCGTTCATGGAGAATCATGATCCCTGTAGAGACGATTGCTTTAGTCTGGGAAGCAATACGAAAAAGTGTGTCTTCGGTCATTGGTAGCCCGGCTTCTATATTGCGCATTCCATTTGTGGCAGAAAATGTAATACGGCCTTTACGTAATACCAGAACTACTTGCCCCGCTATTAATCCATCTTCAACATATGAGTTTAGTACTGCATCTAGCTGAGCCAAGCGCTCGGATGACATGCCTTGCCGCTCGGGGCGAGAGCTGGAGAGTTCTGCGGCAGTTAGGCTGCCGCTGAGCCCTATAAGTAAGCACAGGCTAAGGGTTTTCAGGGTGCGGAATGAAGTCATGGTGTTCTCTCTTCTTATTGGTATACCTATGGAACCCTATTTTTACTACAGGCTATCCCCCTCTGTATAGTTTGAGGGAAGCTGAGAAGAGAAAAACTTGTTGACTTGAACAGGTGATGGGAGCAATATCCGGCCACTATGAATACTCAAACATATTTCTGGTGGCTTGATCAATCGGGTCGCCAGGAGAAACACTTCTAGTTTTCTTCGTTGGCCGCCCCGGGTTGTGGCGGTCTATTGTTCCCAAAAAGTCCATTCTCGCCAAAGCCCTCTCCGGCCATTCGGATATAGAGGAATTGGCAATGCAAATACAAAACCAGACTCAATATCGTTGTGCCAGTGGAATTCAGGTGCGTCGCTCTGTGGCGCAGCTTGACTATGCTGGAGCTATCGATCAATTAGCTTCATCGCTTGATGAATCTCCGGGCGTGCTGCTGGCTTCCAGCTTCGAATTTCCTGGTCGCTATACTCGTTGGGATATTGGCTTTGTTAACCCTCCTCTAAAAATAGTAGGACGCCGTGATGAGTTGAAGATCAGTGCACTCAATGTGAGGGGCGAGATTCTATTACCTGAAATATATCGTGCCATTCAGCATTGCAAAGCTGTGGAAGAATTATCGGTCGAGCAATTTGAACTGATCATCAAAGTGGCAACATCTAATGATACTTTTAGTGAAGAACAGCGAAGCAGAAAGCCAAGCCTGTTCTCCATTTTGAGGGAATTAATATCCTGCTTTTCAAATCAAAGCGACAGCTATCTCGGCTTATATGGCGCGTTTGGTTATGACCTTACCTTCCAGTTCGAGGATGTGGAGCGCTTTCAGCAGAGACAGGAAGGTGATCGGGATCTAGTCCTGTATCTTCCCGATCAAATTATTGTTGCAGATCACCGGATTGAGAAGACCTATTGCTATAGCTACGAGTTTGTTTGTCGTGCCTGGAACTCAGAAAAATTTACCGAAACCACTGGCGGCTTCCGTCGCACGGGACAGGTTGAGCCCTATGTTTCTGCTGATGCTTGCGTGCAGTCTTGTGATCATGAAGAAGGTGAGTATGCAGAGCAGGTGAGGCGGGCGAAGGAATATTTCCGCAGAGGGGATTTGTTCGAGGTTGTACCAGGACAGACATTCTTCGAGCCCTGTGTCGATAAGCCCTCAGACATCTTCAAGAGGTTGAAGGAAAATAACCCGTCGCCATATGGTGCTCTGATGAACCTTGGGGAGCAGGAATACCTTGTCGCCGCCTCCCCTGAGATGTTTGTTAGGGTGGACGGAAAACAGATTGAGACATGTCCAATTTCGGGGACAATCAAGAGAGGTGAAGACGCTATCGGTGACGCGATTCAAATAAAGACTTTGCTGAATTCCGAGAAGGACGAGTCAGAGCTCTCGATGTGTACCGATGTTGATAGAAACGATAAGTCCAGAGTTTGCGAGCCTGGTTCGGTACGTGTGGTGGGGCGTCGCCAGATTGAAATGTATTCCCGGTTGATTCATACGGTCGATCACGTGAAAGGAGTGTTGAAACCAGAATTTGACGCACTTGATGGCTTTTTGGCACACACCTGGGCGGTAACAGTTACAGGTGCTCCGAAACTTTCGGCCATGCAATATATTGAAGAGCACGAGAAGTCGCCTCGCCATTGGTATGGTGGCGCAATTGGCCAGATAGGATTCGATGGAAATATGAATACTGGTCTCACATTGAGAACAGTTAGAATCAAAGACGGAGTCGCTCAGATTCGGGCAGGTGCTACTTTATTAATCGATTCTGATCCTGAAGATGAAGAGAGGGAAACCAGACTAAAAGCCTCAGCATTGATTGATGCTGTTAGAGGTAAGTACTCTTCTTCCTCCGCATCACAGAGAGAAAATTTTTCATGCCGTGATGGCGAAGGCTTGAAGGTGCTTATGGTAGATCATCAAGATTCCTTTGTTCACAACCTGGCTGCCTATTTCAGACAGTGCGGTGTGGACTTGCATACACTTCGGTCTGCGGCTGCTCGTGAGTATTTGCAGGAGAATTCCGTGGATCTGGTAATTCTTTCTCCTGGACCGTCCGCTCCAGCTCATTTCGAGATGAATTCCACTATTGAAATAGCCATGCAGAAAAACATTCCTCTTTTTGGGGTCTGTCTAGGTTTGCAGGGAATTGTTGAATATTTTGGTGGTGAATTGGTGCAACTGGATTATCCGATGCATGGCAAGCAGTCAGAAGTGAGTCATACAGGAACTGCTATGTTTAACGGAGTCCCCGAGGTTTTTTCAGCTGGCAGATATCATTCACTGGTAGCGAAGAACGTGCCTGAGTGTTTGCGTGTAACAGCATCAACCGGAGATGGAAAAGTGATGGCGGTTGAGCATAAAACTCTGCCACTGAATGCCGTGCAGTTTCACCCGGAGTCAATCATGAGTCTCGAATCACAGGCTGGATTTCAAATTATAAGAAATGTGGTCAGGGCTACCAATGAATTGAGGCTTGCCCGCGAATTATAATCTGGAAATATTTCTTATGACGGGGTGATTGAGAAAGGTATTTTGAAGTGAGAATTGATAAAGCGAGTATAGGAAAGGGAGAACTGTTTTAAGGAAGTTCAGTGTTGAACCACAGTGCCAGTCTCACTCCAGCAAGGCCAAGCCGTTGTCTAGCACTTTGTTTCATCTGTTCAATGTACTCTGAGGAAAGATCGAAATTTCTTAATCGCGAATTTCCCCTGTCGGCGTTGCTAATAGCCTCAATCATTTCCTCACTGTATACCTGTGACAGGAGAAGCTGCCGGCTCTCGCTCAACCAAAGATCCCAATCCGAATTTTGTGCTTCAGCCAAAGCAGTAGATGATACTTCCTGAAGTTGCAAGATTTCCTCTACACTGGATTGGATACCGTCTTCTCTCAAGGCAGAGTCCCAGGTGCTGTGTAGGTTTCCTCTGTTAGTAGAAATTCCGTTGCCTCCACGATCGCCAGTAGAAAATAGATTTTCCGAATACAGCGATCCTGTATGCAAGGGCTGGTGTATATCACCCATTAGATGCAATACCCAACAGAGAGCGATGGCTCTTTCAGCTGGGTCGGAATCAGGATTGGCGAGCAAGTTGGTATTGTAGTCCAGTGCAGTGCTGACATTATGGGCGTCATCTGATTCTGTTATGGACGATGGGGTTTCACCGCCAATATCGGGAAACGGATTGATGTCTATATATTGATTTCCCTGCATTTGAGCAAGCCCTCTATTCCAGGCTCCATCTGTGTAATGCCAATTCGGTCTATTATATTTTTCTCTGTCTGCCGCAGGAAGTCCGCGAGCTAGATCTGGCCAATAAGCTGCCTGGCCCAGCAACCAGTTTAGTTGTTGCTGTTCAGAGCTGCGGCGTACAGATGCAGGCATCGCATCCCTAAAATCTTCAATATAGCGTGGGTGGTTTTCGATAATCTGAATAAGCTTGGTTTTCGATTCTTCATTGAGGAAATGAAAAGCGATAGAAGCTGTGATTCGATGACCCACTGCGTCCCAAGCGAAGACTGGGTAGATCAATAGCTGGATTAAGAAAGCCAGCGGAAGAATTATCAGTTTTCTCATGGAGTGAATACTCTCGATTAGAGTTCTTGGTCTGGGCTCTCGGTTTGGGTCCTCGACTTATACCTCGAGCCACTCTGAGCGAATTTCATTTGCCTTCAACAAACTATCCGGCGTTCCTTCGTATACTATTTTTCCATGCCCCATAACATAGAGACGATGAGATATCTTAAGTGCTATGGAGAGTTTTTGCTCTACTAGTAGAATAGCAACACCTCGCTTGGCAATCTCCTGCAACAATAAGGCGACTTGTTCGACTATCTTGGGAGCGAGACCTTCAGTGGGTTCGTCGATCATGATCATGTCGGGATCGCCCATCAGGGTACGACACATACATAACATCTGCTGTTCACCACCACTAAGTACTCCACCGTGAACGTCGGCTCTTTCACCGAGATTAGGAAACATCTTGAACATTTCTTCGATATTCCAGCGTCCTTCAGACTTGGTTGATTTCATCCCCAAGACCAGATTTTGACGCACTGTCAGGGTAGGGAAAATATCTCGATTCTCAGGTACGTAACCGAGGCCAAGATGTGCGATTTCGAAGCTTTTTTTGCCAGCTATTTCCTCGCCCTTAAATTTGATCGACCCTTCGGGTGCAACTTCACCCATAATAGTCTTTACGGTAGTTGAACGACCTACACCGTTTCGACCCAGTAAACTTACAATCTCGCCTTGTTGAACATTGAAGTTCACACCCTGCAATATGTGGCTCTTGCCGTAATAGGCGTGGAGATCTTTAACTTCAAGCACTAGTGGCAACCTCCCCAAGATAAGCTTCCTGGACCCGCGCATTTCCTCGAACATTTTCGGGTTTATCTGTTGCGATAATTTCTCCGTAAACCAGAACGGAAATTCGATCTGCCATATCGAAGACGATATTCATATCATGTTCTACCATTATCAGTGTCTTGCCTTCGGTAATTCTATTGATAAGCTCAACTGCATTTTCTGCTTCACTGTGGCTCATGCCAGCAACGGGTTCGTCGAGCATGATTAGTTCGGCTCCGCTGGCTATGGCAATACCAAGCTCCAGCGCTCGTTGCTGTGCGTAGGCTAGTTCGCCCGATGGGTATAGGGCTTTGTCCTTTAATCCTATTTGATCCAACACGTGCATGGCTTGGTCGTTGAGTTCACCCTGACGCCCCAAAAGATGCCAGAAAGAATATCGGTAGTTGCTTGACCACAATAAGGCGCAACGTACGTTTTCAAATACATTCATTCGATGAAAGATGTTTGTTACCTGAAAACTTCGAGCAAGCCCCAAACGAGCTATTTCATAGGGAGGCTTATTCTGAATTTCATTGTCTTTGAATTTAATAGTGCCATCTGTCACATTATGCCGGCCACTAATCAAATGGAACAAAGTAGATTTTCCTGCACCATTGGGTCCGATAATGGCATGTTTCTCCCCTTGTTCAATATCAAGGGAGACTGCTTTGATTATTTTCGTTTCACCGAAACTCTTGGAAACATTGTTGAGGCTGAGGATGCTCATGACTCGTCCTCTTTTACAACTTCAGGTATTGTGTTTGCTTCTTCCCAAGCGTCCCTAAGCTGGGGCAGAGACTTGCTGGTAGCAAACAGAGAGCCGAGAGTAAATATGATCGCGGCAAGCCAGGTAATGGTTGAGGAGGTATCCAGTTCCATGCCGAGGAAGTGGAAGATAGCATCTTCACTGTGGCTCATCTCCAGCATACCTATGGCGCCCACTAAGAACAGGATTGCTGGAATACAGGTAATTAAATAGGGTAACGCCAGGTTTTTTAACGAGCCTTTGAGCCACGCTACCTGGTGCATCATGATAAACCCGGCGAATCCTCTGGGCAGGAAAAGTACTGTGAGTAAAAACATTATCCCCAGATAGAGCATCCACAAGTCAGAGTAATTACTTAGCAAAGAATTCATCAGGGTAAGTATTACCGCGCCCAGTATTGGCCCGATGAAATAACCAAGACCGCCTATATATGCCATCAACAGAACCCGCCCTGAAGTCGCCGCATTGAGGTTCTCTTCAGTTATGAATTCATAATTCAGAGCAAACAGACCGCCAGCGATACCGGCGAAGAGTCCTGAGGCGCAGAATGAAATGAATCGAACCCTGCGGGCACTGTAACCAATAAATTCAGCGCGTTCGGGATTGTCTCTCACGGCGTTGGCCATGCGTCCAGCTGGGGTCTGGGTAAAGAGATACATAAATACAGTCGCAATGAAGACCCAGACAGCAGCTACATAATAGATCTCTACATCCTGGAAAAACTCCACTCCAAAAAGGGGAGGTCCAAAAGTTCTATCACCACTAACACCTGCTTCACCACCAAAAAACCCGACGAAGATTAGGGAAGATGCAGCAATTAGTTCTCCGATACCAAGGGAGATCATGGCAAATACAGTACCTGCTTTGTGAGTAGAGAAACTTCCTATAAATATTGCTGCGAGTAAGCCAAACAATCCACCAACCAACGGAATCCATATAATAGAGAAGTAGACGGTTTCGAACTCCATCATGATTAAGGTATGGACTGCCAAAAACCCACCCAGTCCGAAATACACTGCATGGCCAAACGACAGCATACCTCCTTGTCCCAATAGCATGTTGTAACTAAGGGCAAAGATAATGGCGATGGCCATCTGGTTATAAATAGAAACAGAAAGAATAGAATCCGAAAACTGTGGAAGCGCGAGCATTACAAGCAGGAAGGCTATCCAGACGCTAAGTTTTTTTATCATTGCCATTATTCTTCCCTATTACCCATGAGCCCGGTTGGTCTGAAGATTAAAACCAACACCAGGAGTAGGAAGGGCAGTATGGGAGCGATCTGAGGTAGCGTCATTGTCCACAAATCATTCAATGGATGATCGCGTTCAAACGATACCCCGAGGAAGTTCAATAAGTCAGGCATGCCGACATCGGAGGCAATAGCATAAGATTGCAGCAGGCCAATAAGCAGTGAAGCTATAAATGCGCCAGCTAATGATCCAAGGCCGCCAATTACAACGATAACGAACACTATGCTACCCAGCACGATAGCCATGCCCGGGAAGGTAGTGAGCACTGGGCCTGCAATGACACCGGCGAGGCCGGCAAGGGCAGTTCCAACTCCAAATACACCCATAAAAATAAGCGGCACGTTATGGCCGAGATTCGCTACGGTATTGGGATGAGTGATCGCCGCCTGGATGATGATGCCGATGCGGCTACGGGTGAGCACACGGAACAAGCCGATGAAAATCAGCACCGATACACCGATCATGAACCCTCTATATGCGGAAAACTCCTGTCCGAATAGTGTGAACAATGGGAAATCGAGTATGTCGGGAGATTGATAATTTTTGGTATCAGGACCCCAGAAGAACTGAATAGCTTCTTCTATCAAAAATGCCAGGCCGAAGGTGAATACCAGCTCCGCTACATGGCCTGATTCATGAACGCGGCGTAAGCCGTAACGTTCCACGGCAGCACCCAGACAGCCAACTATGAGGGGAGCAAAAATCAGACCCAGCCAGAAACCGAACTGAAGACTTATGGAATAGGCAAAGTAGGCACCCAACATATAGAAGCTGGCATGGGCGAAGTTTAATACACCCATCATGCTGAATATGAGAGTTAAGCCGCTGGCCAACATGAAAAGCAATAGTCCGGTAACCAGACCATTCAAGGTGGCGAAAATGAATACTTCTAACATTCGGGTTCTAGCAAATCCTTTGTCTATACAGGCGAAACTGCGATATGTATTTGATTAACGGCGTGGTCGCCTCATCTGGCAACTGCTTTCAACTACAGTGTCTTCTGCAGCGACATGATATTCACTGAACAAGCCGAAGCCTGAATTATCCGCATCGAATTCAATGCCTTCATCGGTATGAACAGAAATATGTAGGGATTGAAAAGCTTGGTGATCGTCTCCTCTCATCCAAATCTCATCGCCGCTGAGGGAAGTAAATCGCATGTCTTCCAGTGCAAGGGCGATATCGTAAGGGTCAGTGCTCTGAGTTTCTTCCATTGCAGCAACCAGCATTTGTAATGCATTCGCTATTCTTGGTTGGGTCACATCGTTATTAGGATTCGCCGCCTTGAATGCACGGATGTACTCTTTTCTTCTTTCGGTCGGGATAGGATTAGCAGTCTCATTGTGTACAAGCCTGAGCCTGTCCACACCATCAGCTCCGATAGTTGCTGTAATGCCGTCATAGGCGGCATAGAAAGTGTAGATAGGAACATCCAGGCCAGAGTCGATTATCGATCGTGCTAATGAAACCATATCTGCACCGAAGTTACCGGTGATAACTGCATCAGCGCCAGAGGAGACGATCTTGGTGACATAAGGGGTAAAGTCTTTTACCTGTCCAATGGGGTGAAATTCGTTACCTACGATTTCAATATCCGGACGTTTTTCATTCAGTAAACGAATTGTATTATCGGAAACCACCTGACCGAATGAATAGTCCTGACCGATAATGTACATGCTCTTAATGTCCTGATTTTCAGCAATGTAATCGGTAAGTACGTTTAGCTTCATAACAGCATGGGCATCAAATCGGAAATGCCAGAAGCTGCAATTATCTTCTGTAAGTATAGGGTCAACTGCTGAGTAGTTAATCTGTAGAACTTCCTGACCCGGGTTGCGACGATTGTGTCGTGAAATTGTAGTATTCAAAGTGTTGGCGACGGCAGAGCTATTCCCCTGAAAAATTATTTGCAGACCTTCACTCACGGCGCGTCGAAATTGTATTTGCGTCTCGGTAGGGCTCTGTTTGTTATCCAGTGCAACAATCTCAATAGGTCGACCACCGAGTATCCCGCCTTTGGAATTATAGAAATAATCTGCGGCAAACTGGATCTGTTTTAAGCCACTGGTGCCAATGGAAGCGAAAGCTCCAGACAAAGGATCCATAAAGGCGATTCTGACAGGCTCTTGAGCCTGTAGCGAGGAGTTGAAGCTTATCAAGCCGATAAACAGTAAGCTACTGAATTTAAAAGAATAATTATGTTTTTTCATAAGTGGTTTTGTTCTTTTTTGATTGTTTTTCTTTAGCCATTCCGTGGCCCTTAAGGGACTATCGACATTAACCTAGACAGTAGTCTGAATCAAGAAATCAGCGTAGTTTTAGGTCGGGTTGATGGAATGGAGAGCCTGAAAGAAAATTGAGGAACCTCGCGGATATCATGGTTCTTGGTCGGGAGATAATGCTGTAGGATAAAGAAAAACCTCATGCTTAATGCGGATATATCGGTTGAAGATTACTGAGTCAGAAATTGAATTTATTGCGATCAGGGCCAGCGGTCCTGGTGGTCAAAATGTGAATAAGGTATCTACTGCGGTCCAGCTTCGTTTCGATATAAATAATTCACGTTTGAGCAATGAATTCAAAACCACTCTCAGAAATTTTCCTGATAGCAGAATTAGTAAAGATGGATTGGTCACGATCAAGGCGCAGCGTTTTCGAAGTCAGGACAAAAACAAGCAGGATGCATTGGAGCGACTCAATCAATTGTTGGCTAAAGCCACAAAGAAGAAGAAGGCGCGCATAGCGACCAAACCGGGAAGGGGAGCTAAAGAAAGAAGATTGAAGGAAAAGAAAAGGATGGGTCAGAAAAAATCAGGAAGAGGTAACGTTACATCTGATGATCAATAGACTAACGGATAGCTACTATGGCAATTAATCGGATATCACATCTGACTGTGTATGTTAGAGACCAGGAGACTGCCTTAAGCTGGTATAAGCAGAAGCTCGGCTTTGAAGTTGTCATGGACAACGATGAAGTTGTTTCGGGAATGCGCTGGCTAACAGTTTGCCCAGCCGGTAATCCTGCTACTCAAATAGCCTTGGTCCTTGCTAACAGTAAGGAGGATGAATCAAGAGTCGGCAATAATCTGATGACGGTGTTAAGCACAACGAACTGTATCGATGACATGGCCACACTAGCGCGAGAGGGAGTGGAAATTGTTGGGCCGCCTGAAGAAGTTCCATGGGGAGTATCGGGAATAATTCGCGACCTCTATGGAAATCCCTATAACCTGGTTGGAACCAAGTAGATCAATGACAGAGCAGCACTTTAAACGGGTATCCCCCTTGGTATTGGTATTCTTTACCGCATTACTTGTTGTGCCTGGGAGCCTTGCTCAGCAGGCTCAAGTAACTGTAGCAAGCACAGCGAGTGCAGAATCCAGTTTCAAATATATTGCCAATACATTAACTGCGTTTCGAACAACCGGGAGATTGACGAATAACCCGGGTATTGATGGTGCGGATCTAGAACATTTTATTCTGCTTCTCGATGAATACTATAATCAGTTTACTCAGGGATTTGGCTCAAATAGCGCCATGTGCAGTTTTTATCGGGATCCTGAGAATGGCAGAATGACTATTGAAGAACGAGGCGAATTGGCTTTTAGTTTCTTGAGAGATTTACCGGCTAGACTTGATAGATATATATCCATCGATCAAGATTTTCAGGATGAGGTTGAAATCCAGTTTGGGAGTATTCTGAAAGATAACATCAATGTGATTAAGCTTGATGCAGTGAGTAACCAAAGGCTGCCAGCATCAGAGTTTGATGAGGCAGCCAAGATTAATTTTGCGGATACCGCTTGTTCTTAAAACCAAAGGCTGGCGCTAGTAAACTTCGAAAAGTCCTGCAGCACCCATGCCTCCGCCTACACACATAGTACATACAACGTACTTAGCGCCACGACGTTTTCCTTCGATTAAAGCGTGTCCAACCATTCTGGCACCACTCATGCCATAAGGGTGACCAATAGAGATAGCACCGCCATTAACATTTAACAATTCGTCTGGAATACCTAACTGATCACGGCAATAGATTACTTGAACAGCAAACGCTTCATTGAGTTCCCACAAACCAATATCGTCCATGGACAGATTGTTACGCTCCAGCAGTTTCGGAATGGCAAACACTGGCCCGATACCCATTTCGTCTGGTTCCAGTCCGGCAACTGCGATACCTCGGTATGCACCTAGAGGCTGGAGACCTTTTTGTTCGGCTAGCTTGCTATCCATTAGTACCGAAGCTGATGCGCCATCAGAGAGTTGACTGGCATTGCCGGCGGTGATTACTCCGCCCTCGATCACTGGCTTAAGCCCCTGAAGACCTTCCAATGTAGTAGTCGGACGGTTTCCTTCATCTTTCTCTAGAGTGACATCGTGAACAGACTGTTGCTTGGTTTCCTTGTCCATGAATAGCATCTTGGAGGGAAGCGGGACGATTTCATCATCGAATGCGCCTGCGTCTTGCGCTGCAGCGGTTCTGCGCTGGCTCTGTAGACCATATTCATCCTGCGCATCTCTAGATACACCATAGCGTTTGGCCACAATTTCTGCAGTTTCCAGCATAGAGATGTAAGAGTGTTGAGACTTCGCCAGAACATTAGGATCCTGAGCTCGATAGCCGTTGCGATGTTCGTTCTGCACCAGGCTGATAGATTCCAATCCTCCGCCTACGACTATGGGCATACCGTCACTGATAATCTGTTTTGCAGCAGTTGCTATCGCCATCATTCCCGATGCACATTGTCGATCCATACTCATGCCGGATACTGAGCTGGGTAATCCAGCGGCAACACCAGCAGTCCTTCCTATGTTGTAGCCTGAGGAACCCTGTTGCATAGCACAGCCTATAACTACGTCATCAATTTCAGCAGCTTCAATGCCTGCTCGCTTCACAGCTTCAGCGATGGCGTGGCCGCCAAGGGTAGGGGCATCAGTATCATTAAAAGCGCCTCGATAGGCTTTACCGATTGGTGTTCTGGCTGTTGATACGATTACGGCTTCTCTGGTCATGCAATTCTCCGGTAGTGTGTCGATTAGTTCTATTTGTTCGAATTATTCGCAAATTAAGCCAGTTATAGCTTCTATAGATTCACGAGCTAGCTGCGCCATCTCTTCGTCGGTTCTGTCCTGAATAGGATGTGCGACGAATACACTGGCTGGTTTTATGCCAAGGGATTTCCCCTGAGCCTCTGCTGCATCGACAAATTCACGAGATGCAACAAATCCTGATGGTAGCCCTCTGCTTTCCAAGTCCATGATGTCATGCAAACTGCACGAGGTACATGAGCCTCAGTCGGCGAGTCCTTCAATTACGGCGTCGCATTCTACACTGATTTTCTGATTAAGTTCAGTTGGAGCGATTCGAGTAAAAGTAGGTTTCATATACCTTTTTACAGTGGCGCCAGCTTCGCTCAATTGCTTCTCGACTTCATCGAGAAACTCTTTGCCTCTAGGCTTTGAAATATCCAGCAGACCTACAGTGGCGCCGGCCAGACTAGAGAGCCTGGGTAAAATCTGGCGTTGTGATGCATGCAATTCCGCAGTTGGGTCGAGCAATACGGTGGGACTATTCATTTTGTCCTCGCTTGAGTTGTGGATTGATTACTTATTTCATACTGAACATATTTTCTGGGAAACTATCTGACTGCCGCGTTCCCCGGATGCTACCCAGCCACCAATGATTGCTGAGAACATTCCTGCGGTGCCTCCCACGGTGACGATGTGAAGCCCGTCATCGCGAAATTTATTGAGCTGCTTGTCGCTGAATTTTGCCGGCATCCCTTCGGCGATTCCATCGGCTCCTCTTATTACTTCTGAACCTGGCGTGATTAGCTCATTATACAGAGCATCTTTCAGATTCTCTTTACTCCAATTGCCTTCCATGAACACTCGTCTATGTTCGGGACAGACTACAAGGATTGCATCAGCTAATCCAAAAAGTTTGCAATTAGCCACGCTACGCAGGCTCTGAGCCATACTTTTCGCTAGAGATTCAGGGCTGCGGGACTGTTGATCCAATATGGGCTGAAGGCCATCTCCGGCAAAAAGGCTTATTACTGATTCTTGCCTCTGAAATCCGCGGTCCATTGCCAGGCTATTCCAGTTTTCATCTGACTCATCTTCGGCAAAGCAGTAAGTATACTTGCCCGGATTGCCCATTGCTGCGCGATCGATCTTACCGGGGACTCCTCCACCCACATTTCGGATTATCAACTGCAGTGCTCGGCCTATAGTTGCGTTGGCTCGATTACCCTGTCCTAGGGCATTCATGCCGCTATTCATTCCGATCTGCTTGACTATGGGGCCATTAACAATCAGAACAGGGGATGAAAAGTAGGTGGTGCACAATAGTCCATGCATGCAAAAACGATCTTGAAGTGCGGCTTCGACGGAAGCGATAACTACTGGGAAATATTCTGGTTTACAGCCAGCCATCACGGCGTTAATTGCCAATTTCTCAATTGAACAGGGAGCGTTGTCAGGCGGGATATTCCCAATAATCTCATCTGCTTCTCTGTCGCAACCGTTTAACATTTTCAGAACGCGCAGCGGAGTCGGGGGAATAACAGGAAGTCCATCACTCCACCCGCGATCGAAGCAGGCTTCCATAATGTCTTCGGATTCAGCCAGGCTGAGTTCTCTTGCCTGAAGTTTCGAAGTGCCAAACCTCAAAGCCAGAATTTCGTCCATTCCTGGATCCTGAGTTTTCGAGCCGCAGCCAGGTTTAAAGTCGACCAGACCGTCTCCCAATTCTTCCAGCCCTGTGAATTCCTGCCACTGCTTCTTATCCCAGCCGTAAATTCTTGAGTGTTCCTCGGCTCCGTCCAGTTCTATTAGAGTAGGGACAACTTCAATATTGTTGCGATAGGAAAATTCTAACTGTGAATCGTCTTTTACATCAGAGATCCCTTCGGGGAAGCTCGGATCATCCTGAGTGTAAACCTGTAAATCCGATCCATGTAATTCCGAGAGTTGGGAGATAACCGGTTCAATCAATGCACAGGTGGGGCAGTCTTTCTTGACTACTAATGCGTAGCTCTTCATAGGCTTTTGTTTCAATGTGTTCTCTGATGAGTGAGGTGGTAGTGGCTATCGAATCAAAGCCACTAATTAGTATACGAATCCCAAGGTGGTGATTCCAACTAGTATATTGATAATCATGAATACGGAGGAAGTTCTCGAAATGACTTTCCAAAGTTGGGGGCCGCGATAGGCTGCTCTTACTCCTATTACCAACACTACTGTGTAGGCAAGCAGCGCTGCAACCATAATAAGATAAGGAATCCACCTTTCGTCATCAACAGCCCTGGAGCCAAAGACGAAGAAAAGTCCGGCGCCCAAGAAATAGAATGCCCAATATGTAATGGCTAAACCGTAACCGCCGCTCAGTACGCGAGAGAGGAATGAGTTATCTGTATTCCCGTCATTTTCAAGAGAATTGCCTGCTTCTGTCATAGTCCCCAATACCGGTATTTAGTGCTCAAGATTAGCGCTAAGTGTATCGCAGTCAGCGAGGATAGAGAAATTTGAAGAAGTGAGTACATAGCTGGATTGTCCTTGAATCAAAGCGGTTATAGGTATCGAATACCTCAATTTGGCCACGGGTATTAGGTTCGACATTCATCGAGTCTGTGCCAGGCGCTGTATCAGATCTGAGCAATTTTATTGACCTCAATTCATCCCTGCAAATACTTCGACAGAGAATCCAGAAAGGCCTATGATATTCCTACAAACATAGCCTCAACCAGGTACTTAACTTGGACATAACAAAAGAAATAGATGGCGCCCCCTTAAACCGTGCATTTGCATTTATTGGTGAGAAAGAGAGGGCTCTGTATGGGCTACAGGGCATACTGGCTGGCGTGGTAGCAGACAAGCAATTGAATGAATTGGAACTATTGTTTCTCGATAGCTGGCTGAAGTCTCAACAAACTCTATCTAAAGACAAAGATGTGTTAGATATTCTCAACCTCGTAGGCGATATCTTCGAAGATGGGAAAATTAGCCAGGCTGAATTAGGGAAAATGCAATCTCAGATTCAGCAGATTCTCTCTGCTAAAGACCCCAACTCCGCAGAATCTCCAGAAACCGTGCGAAAAATTGATCAAATGGTGGGTTTTCTCAGTGGCATAGCCTCAGATGGCGTGCTTAATGATGAGGAGATTGACGCCATGTCAGCATGGCTTGAAAAAAATCATACGATTAAGGGCGTATGGCCTGCTTCGATAGTAGCAAATCGATTGGAGCTTATTCTCGAAGATGGAATAGTAACTGATGAAGAGAGGGAAGACCTTCTGGTGACAGTGAATCAGATCGTCGGTACTGAAGTGGAGCCGTCAGGAATTAATATTGAAGCTTCCACAGAAGTTTGGGAAGACGATATGGACTCCCTGAAAATTGCACAGTCAATGTTTTGTCTTACGGGTGATTTCGTGAGCGGAGATCGAAACTCCATAGATACCATGCTGCGATGTATGGGCGCGGAAACTATGACCAACGTTAATAAGAAGACTGATTATCTTGTTATTGGCACATTGGCCAGTAGAGATTGGTTGTACACCAGCCATGGCAGAAAGATAGAGAAAGCTCTGCTATTAAAAAGAGACGGCAGTGCAATCAAAGTATTTACAGAGCGCACTTTATTGAAATTCATTCACCAGAATTGAATTTCTTCCCCGTAGCTTCTTATCTCATCTCTCTATTTCGAGTCTAGCGTCCCATCAGTCCTTTAAGTGCGGCAGGGATGTCTGCAGGAAACACAACAAACTTGGAGTTGTCGGAATCCGCAAGCTCCTGAAGTGAGCTTATATATTTCTCCCCCAGTAGATAGACAACCGGCATTTCCTTTTCTCCAATAGCCTCGCTGACCAGAGTAATTGCTGTTTTACTGGCATCCGCCAAAATAACCTGCGCTTCAGCTTCGCGTTTGGACGCTTCCAGCGCGCCTTCAGCTTTAAGAATAGCTGCCTGCTTGTCTCCGTCTGCTCGCGTTACTGTAGCTCGTCTAGCTCGCTCCGCAGCAGCTTGCTCTTCCATAGCCGATTGCATAGTCCCAGAGGGATTAATGTCCTGAATCTCTACAGTCTTTAAGGTAATACCCCAATCGGAAATATCATCTGAAATAGCAGCCTTCAGCTTTGCCTTGATGTGGTCACGTGATGAAAGGGCGGCATCCAGAGTCATCTCGCCGACGATGGAGCGCAATGAAGTCTGTACAAGAGTCTGAATTGCGATGACATAATTCTCTACGCCATAGACGGCTTTCTCGGGAGAGACGATATTGATGTAGGCAACAGCATTGGTAACCAACACGGCGTTGTCTTTAGTAATTACTTCCTGAGAGGGTATATCTAGAACAATATCCTTGGTGGTGACCTTATGAGAAACAACATCGATGTAGGGAATGATGAAATTTAGCCCGGGTTTAAGAGACACATGATATTTTCCCAGGCGTTGTACTACCCATTTGTATCCCTGAGGAACCTGCCTAACACCTTGAGCGACAGTAATAAGCAAGAACACCATGATGGCAATTGCCAATATAAATCCTGGTTCCATTATAGAACTCCTCGTTAGCTTGATTAGTGAGCCCTGCGAATGCCAGTGAGTCTGGCTTCAGAGTATCAACAGGGTGGCGGTTTAGGCCTTCTGAACTATCAGTGAATTACCCGATAAATCCACGACGCTTACTCGATCCCCAGGCGTTAGATCATCTTGAGAAATAATTAGCCATTCGTCTGATCCGAGTAAAGGGGCCGGAAATCTGACGGTGCCAAATTTATCTCCATTTGGCGGGGCAAGGACCTGTCCTATTTCTCCTAACAGAGCTTCTTTGGAAAGACCTGCCTTGGTTCTGTCAATTGATAGAGGCTTGAATATTTTGAACCATCCTATAGCAAACACTGCTGATGAGATCGTCCAGATGATGATTTGAGCAGCAACTGAAACTGCAGGGAAAGGCACAAGAATAATGCCTACGATTATCGCAGCCGCGCCAAACCAGAATATAAAGAAAGAGCCTAGAAAAATTTCCGTCAACATCAGGGCAATGCCGAAAACAATCCAATGCCAGTACAAAAGAGCAAATTCCATTATTGTCTCCTGTTTCAAAGAATCTTAATATTGAGCCGTTTCTGCTGCTTAGTAAATAGATATGGGGGCATTTTTCAGAATTTCCAGTGTAATCAGAGAATTGCACTGAAATCAGTGTATATGGATTTTTGATCTAGAACCGTGCAAACTCTCGCCTTCTCAAAAATTCTTAGCCCAGAAGTAGCTATTTTTAGTGAAACAACAATTCATTGACTATCGATGTTGAAAAATCATAAGCACATCCACCTTGGTGGAGAAGGTGAGATATTGCATTTCAGCCATGCCAATGGTTTTCCTCCTATGGCATACCGGGCTTTTCTTGAACCCTTTACCGAAAGTCATGAAGTAATTGCCAGTGTCCATAGACCGTTGTGGAACTCCGAACATGTTGTGGACCCAGATTCAATCGATTCATGGAAAGTGTTTGGCGACGATCTCTTAGGCTTAGTCTCAAGTCAAAGAGAACCAGTGGTAAGCGTCGGCCACTCAATGGGGGCGACGGCCATTTTAATGGCTGCCGTTCAGCAGCCGGAATTATTCAGAGCCGTGGTTTTGATTGAGCCCGTGCTCGTCCCCCGTCAGTATCTTTTTGCATTAGGGTTCTTTAGAAGATTCTCGAAGGATACTATTCCCCTGGTTCGAAAAACTCTTAACCGGGTAGACCAATGGTCGTCTCGGGATGAGGCGTTCGAACACTTTAGACCCAAGAAGGTATTCAAGGGTATCGCGGATGAAGTGTTATGGGACTATGTGAAACATGGCGTTCATGAAACTGATTCAGGAGATGTACGGCTGGCCTACAGTAAAGAGTGGGAGGCTCGATGCTATACCCTGGTGTTTAATTTGTGGCGACTCCTGCCACAGGTTTCGGTTCCAGTTCTGGCGATCCGCGGCACGCACTCCGACACTATTTTCCCTGCTGCATGGACGAAATGGCAAAGCATGTCTCCTCGGCATGATTTTCTAGATATAGACGAAGCAGGTCATCTTCTTCCTTTGGAGAGACCTGAATATTTGATGAGTCTGGTTAAAGATTGGTTGAAGTAAACCTCCGCTGCTGTTCTGCGTTCTATAAATTATGCAAAGAAGATTTAGTCGCGATTTCGCGCTGCATGATTAATCGAAGGAGTAGATTCAAAATGAACAAACTAATTCCCTATGTAGTCTTTATTGCGGGCAGCATATTGATGATTCCCCTAGCTACGGCTCAGGAGGTAGAGGGTGTTGAGGAAGTGCAGGAGGTTGATCAAGCAGATCAAAGAGCTGAACGTCTGGAGAGAATAGAAGAATTGAGGAAAATGACACCTGAGCAGCGCCGTGAAAGAGGTGAAGAGAGGCGTCGTCAGATCGAGTCTTTAAGCCATGATCAGCGTGCTGCTATTCGCGAGCAAAGACAGCTTCGGGAACGAGGCAGGGTGCGCCGCGGAGAGCAGAGTAGAAGGCCACGAGGCTCTCGAGTAAAGCCATCTATCCAGGCCGATAACGAATCTTCTAGCCAGGATTCACAGGGAGTCGCTGATAATTAGACAATCCACTAGCGATCTCTAAGTAGCCCAAAGCCATCTCGCTTTTCTGAATAGCCTGTATGAAGCACAGGGCAATCGCAGGGCTTCAGCCCTGTGATTGCTATTATTCCAGAATCCTCCCCTATTTGTGCCCCAGAACCCCCGTTTTCCCTGGTTTCTCGATTTCGATATTTCTTGTTAACCTTTTCCCAGTCATTACACTCTAATACACATAAGAACTCATACTGAATTGAAGCTGTATTCAGTGATTACAAGGGCATGCGAGGGGTATTCCTTGTTAAGGGAAACAGAAGACGAACTGGTTAGATCCGCTCAGGCAGGCAATATCGCAGCCTTTGAGAGACTCGTTCGCCTTGTTGAAAGGCAAATGCTCGCCGTTGCGGCCGGATTTGCCCATACCCCCGATGATGCAAACGATATATATCAGGATGCCATGATAGCTGCCTATCGAGCACTTCCGAATTTTAAGATGGAGAGCAAGTTCAGTACCTGGATTCATAAGATTGTTGTAAACACTGCTTTATCGAAGCAAAGGAAATTGAAACGACACTGGCAAAAGATGACTGCGCTTAAAAATGAGTATGGCCATGAAGAGACTTACATTGATCAGCACACGCCAGAGTCCGCAGTAATTGATAGTGAATTGAATACTCAGATTAACAAGGCCATAGCAAGACTTACGGACACCGAAAGAATGGCATTCGTTCTCTGCCACCAGCAGGGACACAAGATAAGAGAAGCGGCGGAAATAATGTCTAGCTCAGAAAGCTCCATCAAAGTGGTGTTATTTAGAGCCAGAAACAAATTGAAGCAATATTTAGCTGAATATCATTAAGGCAATTGATAGAGGAAAAGCAATGAATTTCCCTGACAGTGAAGAAGCATTACAGCATCTGGTTATAAGTTACCTCTATGGTGATTTAAGCGAGATCGATGTTGTTCGTTTTGAAGAAGAGCTTCAGAGTAATGCGCTTTTAAATCGGATTCTTGAAGATGAGCAAAGATTTGATAGTGCCTTCCCTCAAATTTCTCAACCTGTTATCAGTGATGAGAGGATTCAAGGAAATCGCTGGTTGTTGCATCAGAATCTACAGAAAGAACAACGTAGCGGTATTTCTGTAAAGAGATGGTTTGCGGACCTGGCTGAAAGACCTCTGGCTGTAGCATTTCAATCGGGTGCGATGGCTATGACATTTGTTCTAGGTATCTATGTTGCTTCCAATCCTGTTGAGCAAATAGAAGTTCCAATTTCAGCTCCTCAACTTGTAGCCGAAGCCTCGCCTCTGGACCTCATTAATGATGATGATTTTGAAATCTATCAACTGAAGGTCAATAACTACGATTCCAATACGGGAGAAATTGACTTGTCCTTTTCCCTCGCTTCCGAAACAAGTATCCGTGGAAATGTTGCAGATGAGCAGATCCACTCTTTGATGGCGGTTGCTCTACAAGACGATATTGGTATTGCCTCAAGGCTTGACACTATAAATGCCCTTCAGGCGGTATCGTCAGGAGATCAAGTTTTTGAAGCATTGATACACGTACTGGCTAACGATCAAAATCCAGGTGTGCGCTATCAGGCAGCTCAGTCTTTAGCTGGCCTTGCCCATGAAGAAAAGGTGAGGGATGCCTTGAGGTATGCCTTGGTAAAGGATGCCAATCAGGGTGTAAGAGTAGAAGCATTTCAAGCGCTGGTGAATTATCCCGAAGAAGAAACTCTTCAGGTATTTCGTCGACAGATGGACTCAGACAGTAACGAATTTATCCGCAGCGAGTCGAGAGCAGTTTTACAAAGTCTCACAGAAACGGAAGAGTCAGATGAAGCATTTTTCGAAAATTCAGACAGTAATGTTATTTAGAGAATAAAAAATTCATTCCGGTTTGCCGTCAGCAAACTGAATCAAGAGAGGGGAAGACCATGTTTAGAAACAAACTATCACAATCGATATTATCAATGTTACTGGTGTTGGCGTTTCAGTCATCAACGGTGCTGGCTGCTGATGCAGATATTGAACGAGAATTTGACGTAGCTGCCAACGGCACCTTGACCATAGAAAGCGATGCTGGTGAGATAGATGTTGAGACCTGGAGCCAAAATCAGGTTCATATAGTTGTACATGATCCTGATGGTTTCGAAGTGGAATTTGATCAGTCAGGCAATGATGTGACGGTAGTGGCCGATTCTCGCGGTAGCTTCTTTGGGCTACGTCGTTCCAACATTTCTTTTACCGTTCAGGTGCCTGTCCGTTATAACGTCGATTTGAATACCGGCGGCGGTAAGATAACTGTCTCCGATATATCCGGAGAAGTAGAGGTTGATACCAGTGGCGGTAGCATCGATATCGGAGTTGTCTCCGGCGGTGATGTAAATGCAGATACATCGGGAGGCTCCATAACTATCGAACAGGTTGATGGGGACGTCTTTGCGGACACTTCCGGTGGCAATATTACAGTGGGCAATGTTACGGGCAGCGTTGAAGTTGATACTTCAGGAGGCCGCATACTAATCGCCAATGTTTCAGGTGATATCAGTGCCGATACATCCGGTGGCAATATCGAAGTTGGCGAGGGTGGTGGATCTGTTGATCTAGATACTTCGGGCGGCAGTATTCGTGCGGGTTGGGCCGAGGGTCCGCTTTCAGCAGAAACATCCGGTGGCAATATTACCCTGGCTGGTGGTTCCAGCAGGGTAAGTGCTGATACTTCTGGTGGAAATATTACAATTGAAGGTGGTAGCGGCTCTGTTTTGGCAGATACATCTGGTGGAAACATTACGATCCGCAACGTGACGGGCGAAGTAAGTGCTGATACTTCCGGTGGAAGAATTGAGCTGGACCTGTCTTCAGTTACAGATAGTTCGGGAGGTGATGTAAGTCTGGATACAGCAGGTGGCGATATCACTGTACGCTTACCAGCTAATCTTGGCGCAACCATCGATGCTGTGCTGAATACTTCCCGTCGCGGAAGAGGTAGCTACAGAATTTTTACAGACTTCCCTCTCTCCATTCGGGAAGAAGATGATCAGATTATTGGAAGCGGAGACATAAATGGTGGTGGCTATGATATCGAACTGGAAACCACCAATAGCGATATTCACATTATAAGCGTAGCCAATTAGTTCTTACTGGAATTAGTTGCAGACTAAATATCCGGAGTCATTCCCCTGGCTCCGGATTTTTTTTGGGTGTTAGATCCACGTCTCTCTTATCAGTTCTTTCGGAATATTGTCTTTAATCTTTTCGTGGAGTTGAGGGAGTTTCGACCAATGTAGCCCCCTTTTATAGTGATGGGCTGTGTGGTAGCCTAGATTCCCGGTAAAGAGGTTGTACCAGCGGTTGGTGTTATTAAACGAAGCCTGATAGAGATCATCAGTATTTAAGCCAGCATGATGCTCGTAGGTTGCCCAAGCCGTCATGAATAGTCCTGTTATCATCGGGAATACGAAGAGGAGCAGGGCAGCTGCTGGTTTTAATGCTACTAGAACTCCGAGCAGGGCAAAAGTTATTGCTGAGAATATTAGAAAATCTCTCATTTCCTCAGGGTGTTTCTTGCCGACGAGATAGCCACGGTAGTAAGCAGTTATTGTAATTATAAGGCTATATTCCATCTCCCCCATCTTTGTTCCATCGTCGCGTGTCCAGCGACTCTCATCCTTAGTTTGATCCAGATAGTGCTGGTGATGACCTAGGTTGTGATGAAGTACCCAAAGATTTGTAGTAACCCCTGTATGCAAGGCATAAAAGAATTCCATTATCCGATTGAGCACGGTAAATCGAAATGTAGGGGCGTGTTGGTGATGGTGATTCCAAGCGCAGATTTGTGATTTAGGCAAAATCATCAAAAAGAAATAAATGCCGAGTACGTAGTAATTATCTACTGTGAAGAAAAGGTAGAAATCCAGCGCACTCACAATGAGGATACAGAGGATGGGGATTCGGTCGGCGGAATGTTTAAACACTACTAATTAACTTTCTATGTCTTTTGATGGGCGCAGATTAACATAGAAAGTGAAGCCATGGCAGTGACAATTCGTAGCACGATCAGGGTCGTCGGCTAGCTAGCAGTCTTACTCGTAGCGGAGAGCGTCGATTGGGTCGAGATTCGCCGCTTTAGCAGCCGGCAAGATTCCGAATAGCACGCCTACAAAGCCCGAAAACCCTAGGGCTAGACCAACTGACCATAAAGGAATATTGGCTGGAGGGAAGGATGGAATGGAATTGGATATTAAGGTGCCCAAGCCATAGCCTATACCCAGGCCGACTAGTCCGCCCAAAAGGGAAAGCAGTAAGGCCTCGATCAAGAACTGAAGGAGGATATGGTGGCGTTTGGCACCGATTGCTTTACAAATGCCTATTTCGCGGGTTCTCTCGGTAACGGACACCAGCATAATGTTCATGATACCTATGCCACCTACCAAAAGGGAGATGCTTACAATTCCACCAATAACAATGGTTACCATATTGATGATGGTATCGAAGGTCTCCATGAGCTGCTCGGCAGTTTGTATGACAAAATCATCATCTTCGTCGCTTGCGAGATCATGGGCATTTCTTAATAGAGTAGTAAGTTGCTGAGATACGTTCTCCGCATCTGCAGTTTCGGTAAGGCTCAATTGAATCGAAATATCAGCGCGAGTCTGGTTACCTAGAAGACTTCGCATGGTGTTGTAGGGCGTCAGTACCATGTCATCCTGACTCTGGCCCATGATTTCACCCTTCGGTTCCAGCATTCCAACGATCTTGAACCACTCTCCACCAATTTCAACATATTCATTAATAGGGTTATCAGGAAGGTTTAAGTTTTCTCTTACTTTTTCGCCAATTACGGCTACTCGCCTTCGGGTATCGTTGTCACTTTGTGCTAGAAACCGACCTATCGAGATATAGGACTGTGAAACTTCCTGGAAGGCGTAGGTTGTACCCATTATTTGACTAAATGCAGTTTGCGAGCCGTATTTGATTTGTGATGACCTTGTGGCGTATAGCACCGGTGTTATGGAGGCTATTCCCTCACCTCTTTTTTCAATCAATTCCATATCTTCTGGAGTAAGGCGTGCTCTGATACCTTTCATCTGGTCTTCGAAAGGCGTGAAAGATCGGATAGTAAGGCTGTTCGAGCCCAATGTAGCGAAGGTATCTCCAATGAAAGAACTCATTCCCTGAGTAACAGAGACAACGGCGATTACGCTCGCCACGCCGATTACAATTCCCAGTGTAGTCAAAAAGCTGCGCAAACCATGTGCATAGATTGATATCAATGCTGAGCGGGAACTTTCGATTAGAGCAAAAAACATTAGTGGCTCACCTTTGCGGAATGGCTGGTGCTGTCATTGAATACCTTGCCGTCCTTCATCTCTACAATGCGCCGACAATGCTGTGCAATTTCGTCCTCATGGGTCACGACAATTAGAGTGTGTCCTTCGGAATGAAGCTCGTCGAAGAGCTGCATGATTTCAATTGTAGTTTTGGAGTCAAGGTTACCCGTTGGTTCGTCTGCCAGCAAAATTGAAGGATTGGTAACCAAAGCTCTTGCGATTGCGACTCGTTGGCGTTGCCCGCCAGATAGTTGGTTCGGAAGATGATCGGTGCGATCACCCAAACCAACCCTGTTTAGCGCTTCCATCGCCATTTCTTTACGTTTGCTAAGACCAATTCCGCGATACACGAGAGGTTGCATCACATTACCTAAGGCAGTTGCTCTGGGCAGGAGGTTGAAGCTCTGAAAAATAAACCCAATTTCAAGGTTTCGAATTTCGGAAAGTTCATTAGCATCTAAAGCTTCGACATTCTTGCTATTTAAATGATACTCACCGGTAGTTGGTTTATCGAGACAGCCCAAAATATTGAGCATGGTTGATTTTCCGGATCCGGAGGAGCCAATGAACGCAAGGTAATCGTTCTTCTCAACAGCTATATCGATTCCGTCGAGTGCCTTTACGACCTGGTCGCCCATTTCGTAGTATTTTGTAATTCCGCTGAGTTCAATAAGAGCCATATGTAGTTAACCGGGAGGAGTTCTGATCTACCTCCGCTTCGTCCTATTGGAGTTCGATGACCGTAGTATCGATTCGGTCGCCTTCCAGCAAGTGTCTCAATTCCTGATCGGGGCCGACTATTATCTCGATGTTATCGTCGATATTACTTACCAGTTCCTGATATTCGTCATCAGAGATGCCTACTTCAATTTTGGTTTTTCTGGCAATTCCACCATCGTTAACGAAGATAAAGTATTCGCTGCGCAGCTCGGCGCGATCTTCCTCGAAGATAATGGCCTGAATTGGGACAGCGGCTACTTCCTGATCCTGGCGAGTAAAAATTTCAGCTCTGGAGGACATTCCGGGCCTGAGGACAACATCACCGGCGTCGGTAATATCTATCTTCACTGTAAAGCTGAGACCCTGACGGCCTGGAGCTATTTTTGCCGTATTTGCGATATATCTGACGACGCCCTGCATCGGCTGATCCGGATAAGCTATGGCTACTATTTCAACCCGCTGTCCTATTTCGACGGTTGCCACATCAGCTTCATCAACCAGCACTTCAGTGTAAATACTTTCCGGGTTCGCAATGGTCATCAAAGACGATCCCGGAATATTAGTTGCGCTGGCGATTGCAGTCTCTCCAACTTTAATATCAAGGCTGGTAATTAGACCATCGATGGGCGATAGAATTTTTGTTTTGCTCAACTGATCATTTACTTGATCCAGCTGGGCATTCGCCTGAGTAAATCTCTCTTCTGAAGATTTAAGGTCGATTATGGCAAGATCTAATTGGTTTCTGACGTTATCGAACTCATCATCGCCAATCATGTTTCTCTCGTGCAGGCTCTGGCTTCGCGCAAATTGTCTGCGCAGATTCTCAATGCGCACCTGTTGCCTTTCGATATCTATAGAATTGATTCGTACAGCGGCTTCGGATTGTTCAAGACCAGCAATGAAGTTCTTGTCATCTACTTGCAGTAATAATTGGCCTATGGAAACTCGGTCTCCCTCCTCTACATACAATTCGGAAACCTTACCAATAACCTCCGAACTTAACATTACTTCCTCTTCGTGGGTGAGAAAACCGGAAGCAAGAATTGAAGGACTGATTATTCGATTTGATAGGTTGCTTACATTGACTTCCTTGGAGTCAGTGCCGAAAACTGTTCGATTTATAAAAGGAAGAGCAATCACAGTGCCTGCGATCAACACGACTAATATGAGCTTTTTGATATTCATTGCTGAGTAAATATTCCAGTGAAGTATAAGTAATAGATAGCTTTTTCGGCTATTCGAGACAGGTCTGGGAAGCCCCTCATTTCAGAAGCGCGAAATTAGCACAATTGACACTAAGTAACTGCGAAATACGCCAGAATGCCGAAAATAAGCAGATAGGGCGCCAAAACGATAGCCAAAGTCTTGCTTATGCTGGCTCCTAGCCAATGCTTATAGGCCATAACCACCAATGTGATACTCCATATCATAGTCAGATCTAGAGAGTTCATAACCGTGGTTAGACTACCGATATCTGACTGCATCCCGAGATTTGCCAGCGTTAGCGGATTTAGGTCATAGGCGCTCAACTGACCATTGGGTGAGAGAGCAATATTCACTGCCATTCCAATTACAGACAACAGAGAGGGTAGACCAGCCCATAATACCAACGAGAACCAGTGTCGGAATTTGTATCTGTCTCCAGCCAAGGCTGAGGCCATGCTCAAATATCCAGATTGAAGTAGATAAATTACTAATACCCCGACAGCACCTCCAAAAACTCCAAACATCTTGAATGTGGATTGGGACATTGACTGCATGGCTTCCCGTCCAGCCTCTAATTGCTCTTCGTTAAGATTAGCTCCGGACAGAGAGTCATCGATGTACCAGTCAAAATCCACTATGGAGAAATACCAGAACATCACAATCATGGTGCTAATCGTGATGAGTGCAAGTGGGAATAACTTGGTGGGGCGCTGATTTAGCTCATCAAATGCCTCAGTAGGAGAGGTCAGGATATTGATCGCAGTTGTGAAATAACCAGCTGGTTCGGTTTTCAGGGATTGCAAAGCATCAGAATCAGTCATGTCATATCCCCTTATTGTTTTCGCAATACTTTTTCTTAGTAAATAGATATATAGGGATGAATATCGTGTATTACAAGGAGATCTGGATTATTCAACCCCACGTTCTAGAGCCCTGACATACGCCGGTCTGGATAGGTTTCTGCCTAGGTAGGCTTCGAGAGAGGGGTAGTCATCCAATTGTCCCAGTCTTTTCGCCAGTGAAATTACATAGGTGATTCCAAAATCTGCTGCCGAAAACCGCCCTCCCAATATGAATTCCCTGTCATCGAGTTTTTCGGCAATGTGTTGAAAGTGCAGCTTGATCTCATTGGAACTGAATTTTTCCAGAGCTTCATGAGCTTGTCCCGAGCGCATCTGCAACATTTTGATTAGTAGCGGGGCGAAAACTGAACCCTCCGGGTAATGCAGCCACTGTGTAAACTCTCCCCAAGCAACAAGGTCGGAGCGAGCAGGCGAGAATTGGTTTTCAGTGTCGAATTTTTCCAATAGGTAGCTTGTGATAGCTCCAGATTCGGAAAGCACCAAGCCGCCATCTTCAATAACAGGAGACTTGCCAAGAGGGTGAGCTAGTCGTAGGTCATCTGGCGCGCGAAATGTCTCTGGGTGTCGATGATAGACTTTGAGCTCGTAGTCGATAGCCAGTTCTTCTAGCTGCCAAACCGTGAAAATAGAACGGCCAATTCGAAGATGATGTAATAAAATCATGCCAACTCCTTTTGTGATGATGCATATAGTCGCATGTTGATTCGCCATCGGCTACAGTTAGCTCGCGCTCAATTAAATTAGAAATCTCTCTAAAACCTATGTTGTCACCTCAGTCCATTAGTTACAGATATCTGCTGAAAAAGTCTTGGCCGATCATGTTGGCTAATGCGTCGGTTCCTTTGTTGGGTCTGGTGGATACGGCTGTTATCGGTAATTTGGGCGAGACTACGGATCTTGGTGCTATTGCGCTGGGTGCCCTGATTTTTACCTTTGTCTACTGGAGTTTCGGTTTTCTTCGAATGGGCGCAACGGGTTTTACTGCCCAGGCCAACGGGGCAGGTGATGAGGCTGAAGTGAGAGCCGTGCTTGGTCGCTTTGTCATCATGGCGGTGATTCTTGGCCTGATGATCATTGCTCTACAATTACCGATACGCTCGCTTGCGTTTTCCTTGCTCGAGGGTGGAGTAACAGTGGAAAGCCTGGCGATGGAATACTTCGATATTCGAATCTGGGGGGCTCCGGCGACTCTTCTTACATTTTCTCTTATGGGTTTGTTGGTCGGTTTGGGGAACAGCAAACAGCTTCTCATTGTTCAACTGTTCCTGAATGGATTGAATATAAGTCTCGATATCTACTTTGCGGGAATACTGAATCTTGGTGTGGCGGGTATTGCTCTTGGCACCGTGATTGCAGAATGGATAACAGTTTGTTTTGCTTTTCTTCTTATAGTGATGGAATTGAAAAAAAGGAAAACTCCAGAGGAGGCCTTTTGGTCGAGGAGCGGGATACTCGATCGCCAGAAATTACTGCGAACAGTTTCTGCCAATGCAGATATTATGATTCGCACTTTGTTATTGGTTTTTTCTTTTGCATTCTTCACCAATCAAAGTGCTCGCTTCGGTGATGTGGTCTTAGCTGCCAATCATATTTTGCTTCAGTTCGTTACCTTCGCTGCATTCTTCCTAGATGCCTATGCTTTTGTTGTGGAAGCGCTAGTTGGTTCGGCTATCGGCGCCAAGAGGCAAGATCTGTTTGATGTGGCTGTGAAGAAGTCTACGATTCTTGCCGCTATTACCGCGCTTTTTCTGGCCGCAGCGGTGTGGATTCTGGGAGGTATGCTGATAAACCTGCTTACAGATCTTGAAGATGTTCGAGGCAGAGCTAGTGGGATGTTATATCTTGCTGCGATTTATATCTTTTTCTCATTCGCGGCGTTTCAGCTTGATGGAATATTTATTGGGGCTTCATCTACTAAACAGATGCGCAATGCGGCTGTGCTGTCCCTGAGTGTCTATCTGATTGCCTGGTGGCTTCTAATTGATCGCTTTGGTGTTACCGGGCTCTGGTGGGCAATGATAATCTATGTTGCTGCTCGAGCTGATGCCCTGCTGATCTACTACCCAAAGCTGAGGGCTTCCGTTGGCATTGAGAGCTAATTACTAATGGATGGCTTCATCCGCTTCTGGAATGACATAGGCATCAAGTTCCATTTTTTGTAGTCGATTTCCATACAACTCAACTCTGCCCTTATATCGGGTTTCTCCTGTTGAGCTAAATTCAAATACATAGCGGCGCCTGAGTACAAGCGAGCCGCGCTCATCCCGCATCGGCCATACACCTTTTAATACTGTAGCCTGATCCAGGAGTTGGAGATTTTGTGATTTGCAGTGACGATAGATATGCGCCATGGCAATGGCTTTTACTTGATCACTCTGCCACCAGAAGCTAACTACTGCGGCTGCAATCATTCCCCAAAAAAGTATAGATAGTGACAAAGTATGGAAATCTTATTTTATCGAGATCAGGAATGGCAAAATTATCAATAATATGGAGCGGAATAACCGACCCTTAATAATCCAAGGAGTTGTTTAGTATAAAACCAGCATATGAGAAGGAATGCAATTATGCCTTCTTCTCAGAAGGAAGTTAGCAGATATTGCCTGAAGTGTAGGCGACTCTTAACAAGCTCAGCTCCGGCTTCAGACTTTGGACTCTGCCCGGGCCAGGTAGCGCTTGATTTGAGGTTCCAGAATTTCTAGAGCAGTTTTATTACATGGAGGAAGTTCGGCATCGCTTTCTTTCAGAGGCGTAACTCTATCTCCCCACTTAATCAGGCCTGCGCCCCAGGTAAGCCCGGCACCGAATGAGGCAGTAAGGATATAATCCCCTGATTTCACTCGGCCTTCTTCAACTGCTTCAGTTAGGGCTACTGGAATGGTTCCAGCTGAGGTGTTGCCATATTTATGCACGTTAACAAACACTTTTTCTGCAGGAATACCAACTCGCTTGGCTAGAGAGTCTAATATGCGTTTATTTGCTTGATGAGGAACAACCAAGTTGACTTCATCCAAAGACACTCCTGTTTCTTCGAGAACATCGGCACAGGCCTGCGCCATGCTTTTTACGGCGCGCTTAAATACTTCCTGTCCTTCGAAATTCCAGTCTATATAACGAAAGTCATCGTCAAGACGGCTATAAGCTGAGCCTAAATTTGTAATTTGGATGGCGTATTTGGCGTCAGCTTCACAACCGATTTTCGCGGCTAACAATCCAGTTCTTTCCTCGCTGGGTTCGAGTACCGCTGCGCCACAGGCATCACCAAAGAGAACCGCTACGTCTCTTTGAGCCCAATTCATATAATGGGATATAAATTCACCACCGATAACTAACACTTTATTGTGGGCGCCAGTTCGAATCAGATTTGTACCAATGTGCAAGCCGTATAAAAACCCTGTGCATGCTGAGTTGATATCGATAGCAGCCGCATTTCTGGCGCCGAGTTCATCGGCTACGAGAGAGGCGGTGTTAGGGCACAGGCTGTCATTTGTGAGGCTTCCGAGGAGTATGAGGTCGAGCTCCATAGGGTCCATGTCGGCGGCAGCTAATGCGTGCCTTGCAGCGACCACTGCCATGTCGGAAAAATTGCAGTGGCAGATACGGCGTTCTTTGATTCCGGTGCGAGAGGCAATCCACTCATCGGAAGTGTCCATAAAAGTAGCGAGGTCATCGTTACTCAAAATTGCCGGTGGTACACACTTTCCCCAGCCACTAATTAGGGCATGCCGCATTCATTATCTCCAAACGCTTGAATTCACTGCTTGATACAGGAGCTACCTGAGCAGTTTTTAATTGCTTTCTTGTTATATTGACCGGTAATACCTATTCTTTACTCAATCCGGTCTCTTTTTATTTTCCCATATCCGGTTTCTCAGTTTGTCCAACTGAAAAGTACTGAGAAGCATACTGTATTTTGCTATAGCAGGATAGGGAGAGGAGCGCGGAGTGTATTGCTTACAGGGTGTCTTACATAGTGGAAAATCAGCTCATGTTTTGGAAGTTGGGATTTTTTTTGCCTATCCTCATTTTTTGTGGGAATCCTTCGTTTGCGGCTGAATTTGATCATAGACCTTGGGATCAACTTCTTCAGAGTCATGTACAAATGTTAGACGAGGGACGGGCATCCCGCGTTGACTACCGCGGAATGATGGAGAATCAACCAGCGATAGATAGTTATTTGCAGACTATTGCTGACATAGAGCAGAACACATTTGATGGCTGGACTAATTCTGAGCAATTGGCGTTTTTGATAAATACCTACAACGCAGCAACTGTTTCCCTGATCCTGACGGAATATCCGAATCTGGATTCCATCAAAGACATTGGACTTATTTTCACTTCCCCTTGGAAGAGAGAATTCATTTCATTGTTTGGCAGGACCCTTAGTCTCGATGAAATTGAGCATGAACTAATTCGTGGTAGTGGGAAATATAGCGAGCCTAGAATTCACTTTGCAGTTAACTGTGCTGCCATCGGTTGTCCTGCTTTGAGTAACAGGGCTTATTTCGGCGATAAATTAGAGCAACAACTGGAGGAAGCCACTAGATTGTTTCTGTCTGATAGATCAAGGAATTATTTTTCCAATAACCGACTCTATGTATCAAGCATTTTTAAATGGTATCGGGAAGACTTCGAGAAGGGGTGGTTGAGTTCAATTTCCTTGGAAGAGTTTCTCGGGCGCTACTACGATGAACTTGGTATGGATAATGTTAGCGCCGCTGATCTCGCGAGTAATCGAATTCGTATTCGTTTTCTGCGATACGACTGGAATCTAAATTCTGGAGACTGAGCCGGTATTTAGGCAGGTTGGTTTTTGAAACAGGGGCTGTGCTAGACTCGACGGTGGAAGAGTATCATCCCCGGTGGGGTGCCCGGACTTCAAACCCGGTGAAGTTTGTTAATGACAGGCTTGGTGGGTTCGACTCCTGCCTCTTCCGCCATATTTTCAACAAGACTAATAAATACAATTAGTTATCTCTGTTTTACACCGACTGATAGTGCCAGAAATCCACGTTTTGCTACATTCGGTGATCCATTTTGAACACAGCTCCCTACTTAATTTGTCGTGATGGCATATACTATTTCAGAAAGGTTTGTCCTAAAGCTTTGCAGCCACTTTTAGGCCGTAAAGAAATCACTAAGTCATTACGAACAGCTTCAAAACACCTCGCCAAGAGGTTGGCAATTACAATGGCAACAGACATAGAAAAGCTTTTCGCTGAAATTACCAACGGTCTGGGTTTGTTGAAACCGCAACAAGTTGAAATCGTTGCAGCCCACTTTTATAGACAGCAAGTGGAAGCCTTAACTAAAGAAGCTCTGGAAGATTTTAAAGACCGAAGTGATGCTGAGGAAGAATGGGAAGCTTTCCATGCAAGGACGTTTAGGCAAGAGGTAAAAAGTAATCTCAAGAAAAGCAGTTATGAATCGGTTGAGCCGGAAGTAGATCACTTGATTGAAATCAATGGCTTGATCCTTGAAAAGCAATCCGCTGTTTATAATCAATTGTGCAGGGCAGTGCTTATTGGTTTGGACAAAGTTTATGAGACTTCTGAAAAAATAATTCAAGGGGATTTTGAAAATCCTGAATTTAACTTTTCATCCTCCGAAGTTCCTGGTGTTCAAAGTGAAAGCGAATCAGTAACTCTGAAGATTGCTGTTGAAAAGTACCTTGCTGAAAACAAACGTGATTGGGCTGACAAACATTATCTGAGCCAAAAGGCTAAGCTGGATCACTTTATCGCTTTTATGGGTGAAGGCGAATTAGCGAAAGGTGAAAACATTGAACTCGGTCAAGTTACAACCCACGATGTCAGACGTTATAAAGAACTGTTGCAAGGAACACCCTCCAATGCGTTAAAAAAGTATCCCGATCTCAGTGTCATAGAAGTAGTGGAAGCAGCCAGACAAGCAGGTGACCCGCTATTAGGGACAACCTCCATCAATAATTATATTCAATGTGTGAGTACACTTTACTCTTGGGCTGCTGCAGAGCTGGACTATCAGGGGAAAAATCATTTTAAAGGCAGAGCCAAACGCATTAGTGGTAAGAGCAGAAGAGATGAAAGACATCCTTTCAGTAAAGAGCAGTTAGCGACATTTTTTTCTTCACCTCTGTATACAGGCTGTCAAAGTTTGAGTCGTTGCCATAAATCAGGGGACAAGCTCTTTAAGGATTCTGCTAAATACTGGGTTCCTTTAATTGGGTTTTACACGGGTATGCGTCTTCAGGAAATTCTTCAGCTGTATGTGGCGGATATTTATCAGTCTGATGGGCATTGGGTGTTGGATTTGAATGAGGCTCATGAAGATAAAAAGTTAAAAACAGATCAATCAAAGCGCGTTATACCGATTCATAATGATTTAGTGAATATTGGTTTAGTAGTGTTTAAAGAACGTCAGGAAGAGAAGGGGGCTGAACGTTTGTTTCCTGACGTAGTGCTTTCTGGTGACGGCACTTATTCCAGCACCTTCTCAAAATGGTTTAGTCGGTATCTAGATAACGTAGGTATTAAAACCAACAAGACCAGTTTTCATTCGTTTCGCCACAACATGAAAGATTTTTTCCGTGCAGCAGGGATTTCTGATGAATTGTCTGAACATTATTTGGGGCGTTTAACTGGGAGAACGGGGGAAGCTTACGGCAGTGGACATGCTGTGGAGAATGTTGCGAAGGCGTTAGCTAAAATAAAATTAAATGATTATCACACTATCCATGACCGGTAACCTGCGTTTTGTCATCTCGGTCTGCTTCTATAATGACCTCTAACATAGGTGCCATCCCTTCGGTAATAGCCACCGACTCTCACGGTCTTTGGCCTTCCTGTGTTAACGCTAATATCGCCGTAGCAGGAGCCATTTTCAGCACAAGCTCTGCTATAGCTAGAGGAGGGCTGCGTAGTTTGTAAGCTAGAATTGGTGGAAGATTGCTGAGCTGTAGATTGGGAACTCGTAAAAGTTTTTGTAGAAGCCGCTATTGATCCAGTAAGCGGCGTATCGCTTCCCTGATTGGCGATGCTTGATGCTACTGCTTTGGAAACGCATTTATTTTGTGAGCGAACAAAACCGGTTTTACAGTACCACTCACTGCCGTACGCAAAGGCGTTTTCAGGAACTTGAATGGCAACACAAGCATTGTTTGCTTTCTTAAAACCGTCATCGCAATACCAAGCGCCGTTATCCCCAAGCCATGCATTTTCAGGCAAGGTGTTTGTTGTGTCAGCGGCGTTGCTGCTTATCTGAAGAAGGAGAAAAGCGACAGTTGAAATGGCTAATTTTAAGCTCGTTTTCATCTAGAAAGCCCTCGTGTTGTTGAGACGACTATATTCTCTAGTAGCGATTTGGTCAATTTCTCCATAAGTGTGGACTGTGCAACTGCCTCGCCTTGTTGTCGGTCCAACCCCCTCTAGATCAACAGTTTCTTGTGTTTCCCATTCCAAAGTGGTGCGATTAACATGAACTTTATTAATGCCGCGTTCTCGGCCGAGCCAATAGGTCTTATCGCGACTGTCGGTTCGGGGCATCAGTATTAATTCTTCTATCCTGACCTCAGTGTACCTAAAGGATTGCCAAGTTCCTTGTGATAAAGAGAAGTATTGGCTGGTTTCGTTGGTGAGGTTAGCTTTAAAAATCATAGGAGTCTCGCCGGGCGCAACACACAGCAGCCCAATCTGGGTGGCTTGCGCGTGAGAGAGATTGCTCACCAAAAACATGCCGATGAGAAAAGCTAAACTCTTAATTTTTAATCGGATCATTTCTTTATTTTACTGTATCAAAAAGCCCTAGTGTTATTTAGTTTACTTACTTCTCTTTGAACAAAGGTATCAACTTCACCCCAAGTTACAAGTGAACAGCTATGACTGCCACCACCTAGATTACGACCGCCATCAAGCGTTGTTCTGTCTATGTAAAAATAAGTAGTACCCCTAGTAAAATAAGTAGCCCTAGTAAATCGAATATACTGAACATTCCTAAAAAATCCTGTCCCTTCGAATTGTTCGTCGCCCCAATCAAATTCAGAGGCGGAGCTACTACTCATATTTACCTTAAACACTCTTGATATGATGGTTCGATCGCTTTTTAGAACACAAATGAATCCCAGCTGATTATTGTCTTGCCCATTAACATTTCCGGCAAGTCCAATGGCCAGTAGAAGAGAGAGCAGAGTTGTGCTGATGAGAGATTTCATAGTTACAGTCCGGAGCAGGCAGTTGATATACTGAACAGTACACGGCGGTCAGTAACAGGCAATTCAAGCTTATATTTTGTGGCAACTAATTGCCATTTCTTTACATAATCACACTGGTATTCTTTCCTAGGTAAATATCCAGATGGGCCTTTGGCTCCTTTCAATTGATTTTCACCGTCATCTACAAGTAATAAATTGATCTCATCCATTGCGAAGCTCTGCTTTCTTGATCTTGGCCAAGCGGCTCCTCCATTTGCATGGGCATATGCGAGTGGTATGACGTGGTCAACATCCAAATCACTAGCTATAGTGATAACTTTGCCTAAATAGGGATCAAGCCAAAGCCCTCCAGTAACGGTACATTGGCTTGAGTTTGTAAAAGTTACTTCACGCTGGCTATGGCGTATTAGCATCTCGTGCCGAAGATTCTGACAATCGCCATCTTCATCAATCCAAGAACTTATATATTCGTCTCTCTGATAATTTGAAAAATCAGATACATTATCGCCTTGTTCAGAAAGTCGCTTGGTTTCTTCAAAATCGGACTGACCATAAACCCCACTCGCCAGCGAAACTAGCAAGATGGATAGGGCTGTAGTGGTTAGTAGTTTTTTCACTGACTTAAATCCTGAAACATAACTTAGGAAGTGACGTCTATGGATAGTATCGCCTTCTAGTTAACACTACCATATAAATATATATCATATAAATCAACAAGATATAGTAATAAATAAGCAGAGCTAGTCAGGTCTAGTTAGATCAATATCAGGTTAGTAACTTAGCATCTATATTAATAATAATATTTATTCTTGAAGGGGCTTGTTCGCTTGTAAGGTCGTAAAGGAACTTGTGGTTTAAAAACTGGAAGAGGATTTAGAGCGGGATTGTAAGAGAGTCTATATATGGGTTGACCTTGGCGGCCTTAAAAGTATTATACAAACATTTTTACAGTTTGTCAAGTCTCATTTAGCTTTTTCTTTGAAAGCTCTGCTGAGGTTAGCTTATAAATGAAGGTTTGTCAAGCGTTTTCATGGGGTTAGAATGCTTTATTATTTGTAAAAATAATTCATCAGCTGAGGGAGATTTCTATTATGGACAGAATAATTAATATGATCGGTGTTTTTAGTATTGTTGGGTCTTTAATCTTCGTGGGTCTAGAGCTAAGGCAGTCACATACGATAGCTTTAGCGACTCAAGTACAAGCCCGAGTGGAACAGCAATTAGATAGAAATAGAACTTGGTTTGAAGGTCAGTGGGAGCTGGGCTACAAAGTAGCAACTACGCCCTATGAAGAACTTAACGATGCAGAGAAATGGGTTGTAGATCAAGATATGTATTGGATACAACGGATGCAAGAAAACAGTTTCTATCAATTCTCGATTGGCCTATTGGATGAGCAGCAAAGCCAAGTCACGAAAGAATTTATAGAGAGGGCTTGGCAAAGATGTAACGTTCGTCATACCTATGACTTTGAAGCGTTGCAGCCAGCTTATGCAGAGTTCCTGCGCTCCTTAGATGATCCCTGCGTATAACCGTATTCAGGCATGCCTCTTAGAAGGTCTCAGAGCCTCTCTAGGCGTCTTTAATGAAATAGAGATGGTTAGGTGGCGGGTAAAATAGCGTTGCTCAGTGGCTTTCGTAGAAGCTCAGATGAGCGTATCAATAATTTGAGGCTTTGTCAAGTGATATAGACGACATTAGAGAGGAGGAGTAGTCTGGCTTTAAATGAAGTGCCGTCAACCGACTATTTGGAATAACGATAAACGAAGAGGGCTACATGAGCATAATAAAAGAAACAATACTTGGGGTCTTCTCAGGTACATCAAAAATACTTAAAGGTGTTGGCAAAGGTCTAGACGAAGGATTTCAGGAACTCGGTCAAATACCTGCAAATATACGATATGAGAAAAAGAAAAAATTATCAGGCTCGTACACTTTGGATATTGGAGATGGAGAGACTGTAACCATAAATTTTAAGGGAGGGTTATTTGCGTGGGATATTGACGAATTAAATGGCAAACCTCTATCGGACGAAGATTGGGAAGAATTATCTGAATCTGAACAAATAGGAATAAATATGAAAATTAATAGTTGGGCAAACGATATATACACAAAGAACGGATTGAGAGTTTAACTCTGATCTTCTTCGCCATATAAAACTGCTTACGACAATATAACTGAAGGTTTATGAGGTTTTGCCAAGAGGCTGAGGATTGAATTATGACAAGCCTACTAAAAATAATATCGTCATTATTGGTAGCTGCAACCATCCCTGTTTCTTTTATTACTACGTTTGGTGGAACTGTCTCAGGAATTTGGTTAGCAATTTTAGGCGAATGGGGGATTATAGGTACTGGAATTTCAGCTCTTTTTTTCTCCTCGTTTTTATTGGGGTTCGCTCTGATGCCGGGCCTTATTTTTGCTTTACCGGCTGTGGCATTGTTTGAGCGCGGCAATAAAGTAGGGGGGTATATTCTTATGTTTCTAAATCTAATATACACATATGCCATTTTGATTTTTTGGAGTCTTAGTGTCCTAATTTACTATACAGAGCAAGCTAGCAATGCTTCTCTTATTCCAATATTATTTTGGTCGTTCGGCGTTGCTACAGGGCCAATAAGTTTTCTCGCAATGAAGGACTTTCAAGGAGGTAACGCACACGCTATGTTACCTACGGTTTTGATGCAAGTGGCGTATTTAGCTACTATTCTTGGGATTATCTTTTTTGAAGAGATGTCTTTTTTAAACATTATTTGTTTGTTTTTTTTGACTATGTCAATTTGTCTTTTTGTGCAATTGGCAGAGACTGAATTGGCTCTTGAAGGTAACGAGGAAGTATAACTACGGCTAAGCAGGCATTTCATATTATCTAATCTATATTATGTCAGAATCAACAACGTCTGTTTATTAGATAAAAGTGTAGTGGCCAATATTACTTGACCACTACAGATATAAAAGAAATTCCAAACGACGAAAGACAATACTTAACTATATTTAAGGTACATAAATTTGAGAGGATGGGTTGTCACTTTAAATACTTGAATCCTCATAGATGAATATCTTATAGTGATTTATTAGTAAGTACTGTAATCTATGTAGGTAGGTATAACTTAAGGAGCATTAAAATGGGATTTGCAGAATCTATTACAACCTGTATGGGTAAGTACGCAACATTCGAAGGTCGGGCAACTAGAAGTGAGTTTTGGTGGTTCTATTTGTTCACCGTGCTGTTGGGTTGGGGTGCCACCATCGTTGGTACTGTGTCTTTGGGTCTTGAAGGAGGACAAATATTACAAGGAGTTGTCAATTTGATATTGCTCTTACCTTCCTTCGCAGTTTCTTGCAGAAGAATGCACGATATTGGTAAAAGCGGTTGGTCTGTACTCTGGATGCTTACCATAATTGGAATACCAGTGGTAATTTATTGGTGGGCAAAAGATACAGATCACGAACTTGTGGATTCCGAGTCATAATTTGAGATGAATTGAGGTGGAAGGGGGGTGGGAGCATTCACCCCCAACTAAAAAGGTGTTTAGGAACCCCCCGCAATCACGAACCTAGGCAGTTCCAAGTGTAGTGTGTTCATAATGACGGAGTTCATTATTAATTGAGTTCCTAATTAAGTCTGACAATGAATAATTAAGAATCAAACATTCGATAAGAAAGATCAACGTCAGTCGCTTCAGGATAATAACTGTATTTAAACTCTATCTTTCGCATGCCACTACAAAGTCAAAACGTTGATTGTAGTGGCATAGTTAATTT
>Ga0209558_1000034_pt1 | contig 136933 bp, 136 predicted proteins | sample SaaInlV_150m_DNA_3_FD_184674 | JGI IMG/M metagenome (GOLD analysis project Ga0209558, IMG submission 184674) | Marine microbial communities from expanding oxygen minimum zones in the Saanich Inlet - Saanich Inlet SI074_LV_120m_DNA (SPAdes) (version 2) | ecosystem: Environmental > Aquatic >...
GCGTTCACGCGCGGGGCCGTTCTCGGCCCCCTCTCCGGCCGCCGCGCCCGCCACATCAACAGAGGACGGCCACTCCCCCACATCCATCCGGTCCACATCGAGCCGTTGCAGCAGTTGCCGCAGACCGAATTGCGGATGCCCCGCATCGAGGCTCGCCCATGACGGTGCGTCGAGTATCCGGTCGAGGCCGGGCAGCACGACATATCCTGCCGGCAACCCCGCGACCGTCGCCAACAAATCAGCCGTCGCCGGAATACTGCCCGTACTGCCGGCGGCAATCACCGGATCGGCCGGCGGATCACGGCGCCAGGCCGCACCGCGCGCGTGCAACAGGCGATTGCGCCGTTCCGCCGGGTCGATCGCGCCCTCGCCGTCGAGCACAGCCGGCCATGTCTCGGTCAGGATTTTCAGAAAACCGAGTGTCTCCTGCCAATGCGCGGCGTAGGCATCGGGCACCAGGCCTTCGAGCGCCTCGAAGTCGAGACGCTCGGTCTGCACCTGGTCCAGCAGGCGCCCGAGCTCGCCCGCCAGCTCCATCGCATGATCAACCGGCGGGCTTTGCGCGTCGCCGATCGGGCGGGCCTGCAGCAACCGCGCCAACAAGATCCGCCGGCGCAACTCCGGAACCGCAGGCGGCATCTCCCCATCGACCCCGAGCAGAGCCGCAGGTTCGCCGGTCAGCAGCATCTCGTCCTCGTCGATATCACCGATCGGAATCAACCGCGGCAGGACCAGAGGCGCGCCGTCGGTCAGGCGGAGAAAGACATCCTGCATCGTGCGGCAGGCCCGCCGGGTCGGCAGCAAAACCGTCGTTCGCGCAAGAGCCAGAGGATCGTCATCGGATTCGGACGCCGACAGAATTCGGGATGCCAACTCCGCGAGAAAAGGGCGATGCGCCGCAATCGAGTAGAGCCCCGGCGTCGGGAGTGCAGCAGATTCACGCCCGGGCGTGGTCATGGGCGCAGGTCTTGCAGCCGGTCCGCCCAGGCCGGTTGGCCCGACAGCCGCGCGATGCGGGTGTGGCCGGACGCGTCATAGTCGAGTTGGATTTCAAGACATGTCGCGGGCAATTCCGCGCCCAATCGCACCGCCCATTCGAGCAGGACGATCCCATCCGCCCTGGCTTCGTCGAAGCCGAGCTCGATCACCTCGTCGGGATGGCCAATGCGGTAGAGATCGAAATGCCAGACATGAACCGGATCGGTTTCGTACTGCTGCACGAGCGTGAAGGTCGGGCTCGGCACTGGCCCGCCGTAACCCAGCCCGCCGATCAGACCCCGCGCCAGCGTCGTCTTGCCGGCACCAAGATCACCCCCCAGGGCGAGTAAATCACCCTGGCGCAGATGCGGGGCGAGCGCCGCACCAAGGGCCGCCGTCGCGGCGGCATCGGGCAGATCGAAGCGCCGGGCATAACCGTCCGCGGGCGCCCGGTCCGGCTCGACCGCCGGCCCCTGCGCGTTCATACCGCATCATCCTCGGGTTCGAGGCTGGCCGGACGGCGGGGCAACAGGCACACGATGGCCGTGCCCTCGTCGGGCTCCGATTCGATACGGACTTCGCCGCCATGCAGTTCGACGAAGCTCTTCACCAGGCTCAGGCCCAACCCGGCACCCACGCCGGATTGCCGGCCACGCGGGCGATTGCCGCGCTCGAATTTCTCCAGCACCCGCTCGCGCTCATCGGCGTGAATTCCGACCCCGGTATCGGCAACGCGATACTCGACGTCATCATCGACGATCTTTGACGACAGGGTGATGACGCCGCGATCGGGCGTGAATTTGATGGCGTTGCTGACGAGATTGAACAGCACCTGTTTCAGCCGTCGTTCGTCGGCGAACATCGACCCGATGTCCGGCGCGCAATCGAGAACCAGCCTTTGCTCCTTGGCCTTTGCCCGTTCACGATTGAGCGCAAAGACACCCGCAATCATCGTGTGAATATTGAACTGGCCCCGATCGAGCGTCATGTACCCGGCCTCGATCGTCGCCAGATCGAGGATGTCGTTGATCAACTCGAGCAACGCTTCACTGGCCTCAAGAATGCCGCTCATATAATCGCTTTGCCGTTCATTGAGCGGGCCGAACATGTCCCCGTTCAGAACTTCGGCAAACCCGATGATCGTATTCAGCGGCGTGCGCAGCTCGTAAGACACATTCGCCACGAATTCCGACTTCAGCCGGTCAGCTTCCTCGAGCGCCTCGTTGCGTTCGCGCAGGGCGCGCTCCACACGGTTCGAATCCGAGACGTCGAAATAGGTCATCAACATCATGCCGTCGGGCAACGGCACACCGGTATATTGGATGACCGTGCCGTCGGCACGTTCCTGGGTGCCGGAGACCGGCTCACGGGACATCAGACGGCCTATGATCGTCTTCTTAAGCTCGCCCCAGGAATCCTCGTCATCGACCCCATGGTAGTGCCGGACCTTGTCCACCAGGCCGGAGATCTGCGGCTCGCCCGCGAGGTCGGCCTCGCTGAACTGCCAGATGCGGCTGTAGGCCGAGTCGCACAGCTTGAGCCTCCCGTCCGGCCCGACCAGGGCGACACCTTCATAGAGGTTGTCGAGCGTCCGGCGTTGCACCTCGATCAGGGTGTTGTATTGCGCCTCCATCGTCAGGCGATCTGTCACATCCTCATAGGTGAACATCAACCCGCCCAGCGGATGCGGCGAGATACGCTTGAAAAGGGTCTTGCCGTCCGGCAGATGAACCAACGTCTCGGTCGGTGCAATCAGGGACGTAAAGAGCGCGATCTGCTCATGTTTGTAGGCGCGAAAATCGACCTCCTCGGACACCAGGCGGCGATCACGCAATGTCTCGAGTTCGTCGCCGAGCGTCGGCTCGCTGTCGAGCCAGGCAGAATCGGCATCCCACAATCGCGCATAGGCGCTGTTGTAGAATTTCAGCCGCGTGTCCGAGCCATAGATCGCGACGGCGACCGCAAGATTCTCCAGCACATCGCTCTGGGCCGCGACATGGCTCGACAATTCCTCTTGCACCTCCTCGAGCTGCGTGAAATCCACGGCGTAGCCGATCACGCCCAGATCGTCCGCCGGCACCTCGTTGAACTCCAGAAGACGGCGCGCACCGTCGATCACCACGTGCCTGCTTTCGGACTGCGGCGTCCCGGTAGATTGCGCGCGGGCCGCGATCTCCGCCTCGACATTGGCTTCCAGATTCTCGAGTTCGGAAGGCCGTGCATCACTATCGCCGGCTTCCGGGTTGATCGCGTCGACATAGGCCCGGTTGACCTGCGCCAGGGCCAGATCACGGCTTCGACGCCAAACCATGAACGGCAAGGCATCGAGCATTGCGCGATAGCCGTCACGCTCTACTTGCGCCGCGGTCAGCTGGATTGCCGTATCGGACTGGATGGCCGTCTCATTCGTAACATCGGCGACCCACAACACATCGAGTGGCACATCGCGTGCGCGTCGGCCGTCGATCCGCAAGGCCTGGCCCGCGTCGATGGTCAGCATCGTCAGGGAGAACCCCTCGCCACGGGTCTGCAATCCCTCGATCAGGCGGGTAATTCGCTGGCGGTCAGCCTCGCCAAATTTCCCCAGGAACCCGTCGAAACCAGCCACGCCGTCATCCAGCATCGCGGTCAGGCCATCGGATACAACCGGATCGCCCCCATCGAGCCAGGTCACGAACCCGCCGGGAACGGTGGCAAGCGTCGCGCCAAGACGGGAACGTGACGCATCAGTATCGCGCAATTGGCGAGTCCCTGAGAACCTGCCGAGCGCATAGCCCGTGATGGCGGACGCACCCGCGACCGCGGCAATCACCAGTATCAATACTTGTGTCGACACGCGCTGCAGTCTCGCACAGTCATACCAGCCGGCCACACGGCCGGCAGACCGCTTCGAATCGGGCGGAACAATACGAGTTTAGTGCCTTGTTGGCCCGGTTTGAACCGCTTCCTTGCCAACCCGGGCCTGTCCGGCCGTTCGTCACCCGCCGGCTAGTAGCGATAGGCCTCGGGCTTGTAAGGGCCGGCGACCGGAATACCGAGATATTCCGACTGGCGGGCGGTCAGCGATGTGAGGTTCGCGCCGACCTTGCTCAGATGCAGAGTGGCGACCTTCTCGTCGAGATGCTTCGGCAGCACATAGACGTCCAGGCCGTACTTTCCATCGCTGTTGTTTTTCCACAGCTCGATCTGCGCCAGCACCTGGTTGGTGAAGGACATGCTCATCACGAAGCTCGGATGGCCGGTGGCATTGCCAAGGTTCACAAGGCGGCCTTCCGACAGGAGGATCATCTTCTTGCCGTCGGGAAACTCGATCTCGTCAACCTGTGGCTTGATGTTCTGCCATTTGAAATTGCGCAGACCGCCGACCTGAATCTCGGAATCGAAGTGACCGATGTTGCACACGATCGCCCGGTCCTTCATCGCCCGCATATGGTCAACGGTGATGACATCCACATTGCCCGTCGCGGTGCAGAAGATATCGCCCTGGGCAGCACCCTCTTCCATCGTGACGACCTCGAAGCCTTCCATCGCGGCCTGCAGAGCGCAGATGGGGTCAATTTCCGTGACCATCACGCGACAACCGGCATTGCGCAGGGATTCGGCAGACCCCTTGCCCACTTCGCCATATCCCGCGACGACGGCGACTTTGCCCGACATCATCACGTCGGTGCCGCGGCGAATGCCATCAACCAGGCTCTCGCGGCAACCATAGAGATTGTCGAACTTCGACTTGGTCACCGAATCATTCACGTTGATGGCGGGGATCAGGAGCGTGCCGTCTTTCGCCATATCGTAGAGACGGTGGACACCGGTGGTTGTCTCCTCGGTGACGCCCTTGAGGCTCTCCGCCACCTTGGAATACCAGCCCGGCTGCTCTGCCAAGCGCTGTTTGATCGAGGCGTAGGCGGCCACTTCTTCTTCATTCTCGGGATTGTCGAGCACCGACGGATCGGTCTCCGCCTGCTTGCCCAGATGGATCAGCATCGTTGCGTCGCCACCGTCGTCCAGGATCATGTTCGGGACACCGCCATCGGCCCAGTCGAAAATGCGGTGGGCGTAGTCCCAGTATTCCTCGAGCGTCTCACCCTTGATCGCGAACACAGGCGTGCCGGTCGCGGCAATCGCGGCGGCAGCGTGGTCTTGCGTCGAATAGATGTTGCACGATGCCCAGCGGATATCCGCACCAAGCGCCTGCAGCGTCTCGATCAGCACCGCCGTCTGGATGGTCATGTGCAGCGAGCCCGCGATGCGAGCGCCCGCGAGCGGCTTGGACTCGCCATATTCCTCGCGGAGCGCCATCAGTCCCGGCATCTCCACTTCGGCGAGATCCAGTTCTTTACGGCCCCAGTCGGACAGCGAAATATCGGCAACAATATAATCGCCGTCGCCGGCGGGTGAATCGACAGCGGAAGACATGCATTCTCTCCATTTGAATTCGTTCAACGGGCGCACCCGTTCGCGAGCGGCATATAGCAGAGCAACTGGGGTCGCCACAACCAGTCGAATAAGGCGTCGGCATCGAACTGGACGCCGGTGGTGGCGAAACGGCTGATCAGGCCGCCGACGAAGCTTTCGTCATTGTCGACAGCAAGGCTTGGGGTGTCAGCCTGAGCGGGTTCGAAAACTCATTCGCCAGCCCCACCGGCGGTGGCGGTGACACCGATGTCACCATTTTTCCCCTCCACGTGAACAACGACGACGACGTCTTCGTGAACTTCAACGAGCTCGGGTTCCGACCTCCGTTGCGCGTCGCCCCATGACATCTACCGCCTGCATAGGGATTGGGCAGCCTTGCTCAGAAAACGTGCAAGTCATTCATTCAATTGATGTATTTCTGCAACATCGCAAAATAATGGCTCGCCCGCCGGCCTTTCACGATTGCGGTCCACGCCCATCCCAATAGGATGGTCGCCGTTCCTCTTCATCAAATAATAATCAAAATCCCAATAAAGTGGAGGACGCAACGCCAGCGATGGGCCCGTGAGGTCCAGAAGAGGCGAATCCTGTGTCTTGAGTTTCAAGTCCCACGCATGATGCGCGGGTACCACCTGTTGGAGACTATGTTCCATGAATAAGAAAACCCTTTGGCTGAGCACGAGCGCGCTCGCGGGTGCCGCCATGATCGCGACCCCGGCCATGGCCGGCCAGGTCGGGTCCAAGGACGCCCTCAGCGTGACGTTGGGCGGCCAGCTCCGCTTCCAGGTCGGCTTCCTCGATCAGGACGTGTCCGCAACAGCCGGTCGCGGCTACCAGTTCAAGGTCGATGAGTCCGAGATCGCGATCGGTGCCGAAGCCACGGCCGACAACGGCCTGAAGTATGGGGTCAGCATCGAATTGAATGCCGGCGGCGCCGACACGGCGGCAGCCGATGAGACCTACGCCTTCATCGACAGCACCAACTGGGGCCGGGTTGAACTGGGTGATCAGGACGACGCCACCGACCGTATTTTTGTCGAGAGCGACGACATTTTGGTCGGCCGGGCCGGGCCTGACGGCGACGTCGCCGACTTTATCGCGTTCGGTACCGGCGGCGGCATCTCTGCCACCGGCAACACGATCACGGGCGACGCCACGAAGGCGACTTACTTCACCCCGCGCTTCGCCGGCTTCCAGCTCGGCGGCTCCCTGACCCCGGATTCGGGCCAGAGCTCGGGCGGGGCGGCCGTGGCCGACTCCGACTCAGATGGTGATTTCGAGAATGTGTACGGCATCGGCGCCAACTATGAGGGCAAGTTCGACGACGTGTCGTTCGCGCTCAGCCTGACCGGCGAGTTCGGCAGCAGCGAAACCGCGGCGGGCGCCGCCACCAACGGTGATGTTGAGACCATCGCCGCCGGTGCGATTGTCAACTTCGCGGGCTTCGGCCTTGGCGTCGGCTATGTCGACCTGGCCGAACAGGGCCAGACGGCAGCCGCCATGACCGGGGGTGCGGATTCCGGTTCGTATTATACGGTCGGCGGCTCCTACAAGACGGGGCCCTGGGGTGTGAGCCTGAACTGGTTCGAAAGCAGCAAGGCCAACACCGCCGGCATCAGCGACACCGACATTCGGATCATCTCGCTGGACGTCGCCTACGCCGTGGCGCCGGGCTGGGAAGTCAATCTTTCCGCCAACACGGTCTCGGCCGACAACATCAACGCAACGGCTGTTCCGGTGAACAACGACGGCACCGTCGTGATCATCTCGAACCAGTTCGACTTCTAGTCCCTACAGACCGGGCTTTGGGAAACGGCGCCCCTTCATCGGGGCGCCGTTTTCTATTCCTCTCCGAACCCCTCCGATACCAGCGCCACCAGCGCATCGAGGGCCTCCCGCGCTTCGGCGCCGGACGTTCTGACTTGAATCTGTGAACCGGGTGCTGCGGCGAGCATCATCAGGCCCATGATCGACGTGCCGGGCACCACCGCGCCACCCTTTTCAACGATAATATCGGCGTCAAAGGTCTCTGCCAGCCGGACAAAGCGCGCGGCCGCACGCGCATGCAGCCCGCGGGTATTCGTTATCTCGACCGACCGTGAAAGTGGGTCCGTCGTCATCGCGCTTATGCCGAATCCGGGCTCAGCAGCGCGGATGCAACACTGATGTATTTCCGGCCGGCCTCCTGCGCGGCCTCAACGAGCGTCGGCAAATCCGAATCGCCGCGTGCCTGCGCCAGCTTGATCAGCATGGGCAGATTCACCCCGGCAATCACCTCCACCGGCCCGCCATGCTGTTTGGTATCCATCACGGAAATCGCAAGGTTGGACGGCGTCCCCCCGAACATATCCGTCAGGATCACGACGCCTTCGCCACCGGCGACCCGCCCCACCGCACTGACGATTTCCTGCCGCCGCTGTTCCATATCGTCATCGGCGCCAATAGAGATCGCCTCAATCCGCTCCTGCGGGCCGACGACATGCTCAAGGGCAGCGCGAAATTCATCGGCCAGACGGCCATGGGTCACGAGAACCAATCCGATCATGTGGGTTCCTGATCTGCGCCGAGTTCGAAAGACAATTCGCGGTGGCGCAACTCGACCTGGGTCATGCGCTCCGCGATCCAATCCCGCAGGCGTTCGGCCACATAGACCGAACGGTGGCGACCGCCTGTGCACCCGATCGCGATCGTCAGATAGCTTTTGCCTTCTTCGTTAAACCGCGGGAGCAGCAATGCCAGCAGGTCGGTCAGACGCGTGAAGAAGCCGTCAAAGTCCGGGTCGGCCGCGACATAGGCACCGACCCCCGCATCACGCCCGGTAAGCGGCCGGAGTGCCGGGTCATAGTGCGGATTGCGGAGAAATCGAACGTCGATGACCATATCGGCGTCCCGCGGCACCCCGTTCCGGTATGAGAATGAGGTGACCAGCACATTCGCCTCGCCCGTGGCGGCGCCGACCATGCGGTCACGCAGCAGACGCGCGAACTCATGAATGTTTGAGTGACTGGTATCGATGACGAAATCCGCCGCCTCGCGCAGCGGCGCCAGCAGGCGCCGTTCCGCCGCAATTCCATCGGCCAGCGGCCGATCGCTCGCCATGGGATGCACGCGGCGGGATTCAGTGTAGCGCCGCTCAATCACGTCATCGTCACTGTCGAGGAACAGCATCTCGACCGGCGCGTCGACGGCCGCGCGCAACGTGGCGATTTCCTGCGCGAACTTGTCGGCGTTGAAGTCGCGCGTGCGCACATCGACGCCGATCGCCAGGCCGCGTCCATCGGCCGGGCCCTGACGCACCAGTGTCGCCATCAACCGAACCGGCAAATTGTCGACCGCCTCGCAATTCATGTCTTCAAGCGCCTTGAGCGCAGTTGTCCGACCGGCCCCGGACTGGCCCGTGACCACAAGCACCCGCCCCGCCAACGACAGGGGCGCCGCGGGGATCTCAGTCTCGATCTCAGTCTCGATCTCGGTTGGTTCGGTCATATCAGTCAACGGCTCACCTAGCGCATGCCGACTATACCGCGCCGCGCCGCCTCAACGCCAAGCCGAAGCTTGACCGGCGCCGACGCCTCGAACGGGGTCAGTGCGAGCTGCGGCAGCGCGACACCCGCGATATTCACGCTCCCCGGATCGGGATGGCGCACGACCTGATCTGCCGCCACGAGGTCGCAGACCAGGGTCAGCGCGACCGTATCCAGATACGGCAATTCGAGTATGCCCAAACCCCGCACCTCGATTTTTCCCGCAATGGTCTCCGGAGCCCGCGCCGCCACGGCGCCGTTAACATTCTGCAATTCCGTCTGATCGTCGGCCACCAGCCGCGCACCGTCGTCGATCATGCGCAGTGCCAGGTCCGATTTCCCGGCACCCGACGGGCCGCGCAACAACACCCCGGACCAGCCGCCGTCTACATCAGGCAGCGCAACACAGGTCGCGTGGACGCAAATCGTTTGTTCCGTCATGAACCTCGTCCCCGCTCCGCTGCGCACCACGTGCAATCCGTTCTAACGCGCCCTTGCACATGTCTCCACAACCGCGTGTAAGTTTTGCCCAGGCGGAACAGCCGGCTGCTGTCACACATGCTATATCAGCAGCCGAACAGGGCCGGTGACCGGCCAAACAACCGCGTCCAGAAACGCGCGCAGTGGAGAGTGTCAAAATGAGCGACGAGAAGAAAACAATCGGCCTGGCGGTGATCGGTTGCGGCACGATTGGCCGTATCCGCGCGGAATTCGCCCGCGACTATCCCGGCATCGGCTGGCTCGGTCTGTGCGATATCAAGGACGACCTGCGCGAGAAGCTGGCAACCGACACGAATGCCGACTTCCAGACCGCCAGCTACGAAGAGCTGATCAAGCGGCCCGAGGTCGACGCGGTGATCATCGCGACGGACGAAAATCACCATATGGGCCCGACGGTCATGGCCGCGGATGCGGGCCACGCATTGTTCATCGAGAAACCGCTGGCGACCGATGTGCGTGAATCTCTGGCGGTTCTACACGCGATCGAGACCAACGACGTCGATGCCGTCGTCGGCTACACCCAGCGCTTCCGCCGCCGGTTCCTGACCGTCAAGGAACGGCTCGTCACCGGCCAGATCGGCGAAGTGACCGGCGTGGTCACCCGCGCAATCATGAACCGCATGGTCCCCATCGCCACGGTTGCGCGCACAAACCAGCGTGAAAATCTGACCCCGATGGTGGTGTCGGGCACCCACGCGCTCGACATGTGCATGTGGCTGATGGAGGGCAAAACCCCCGTCTCGATCTACGCCCAGTCAAACGACAAGGCGATGGCGCAATACGGCACCAAGGATTCCACCTTCGGCATCTTCACCATGGATGACGGCACGATGTTCTCGATGAACATTTCCTGGGCCGCCCCGATCATCTGGCCGGGCGCGGTCTACGGACTGGAGATCGGCATCATCGGCGACAAGGGTGTGATCGATATCGAGGACACCCATCGCGACATGATCATCGCATCGGAGATCCCGCAGGGCGCCGGCTACGCGCCGGACGGGTTCGAGCCGGAATTCCAGCGCCATGTGGATTTCATGACCAGCTACCCGCCGGGCGACATCTACAATGGTCAGCTCTGGGGCCCGATGCGCGAGGAGACCAACTCCTGGTACCAGCGCCTGTGCGCAGGTCTCGACACACCCCACGCAACGGCCCAGGACGGTCACCGGAATCTCCTGCTGACCATGGCGATGGATTTGTCGGCGAAGCGTGGCGAACGGGTCGACCTGCCGCTCGAAATCGACGACTATTACGCGTAACGCGGCGGCACCCGCGCGGCGCAACCGAAAGGAAAACTCCATGTCAGACTCGCGACCCTGGGCCTCGATGCTCGAACGGGCGAAGACAAACAGTTTTCTCGGCAAGGAATTGTTCGTCGTCTTCACCTATCCCGCCGATGGGCTCGAGCCGATCATGGAGAACATCACGGAGCATCTGGCCTATCAGCGGATGCTCGAGGATACCGGCGTGATGTTCGCCGCCGGCCCAATGGCCGATCGCGGCGGCGAGACATGGTCCGGCTCGGGCATGGTCGTGATTCGCGCTGAAAACAACGCCGCGGCCGAGAAGATCGCGGCCGCAGACCCGATGCACGCCGCCGGCGCGCGCAAATTCCATGTGCAGCCATGGTTGGTGAATGAAGGCACGATCACCGTGAAGGTCGGGTTCGCCTCGGGTTCGCGAGAACTCGACTGACCGGCCACCCGTCCGAATGTCCGCCGTGGCGGCAGATTGACGCCTCCACAACCGACAACGTATTAAAAACGGGCTGTGTCGCGCATCCTCTGCGCCGCGGGACCCCGTGATCCCGTATGTCGACAGCGGGGAGGCGATCGGTTCATGGCAGGAAAAGCCAAGTCCGAAAACACGGCAAAGCCGCGCAAGGCGAAGCCGAAAACAACCAAAACCCCACGCCTCAAGCGCGCGCCGGGCAAGCCGCTCTATGCCCAGGTCGAAGAAGTCATTCGCCGCCGCCTGATCGACAATTACTGGAAACCGGGTGACGTGTTGCCGAGCGAATTCGATCTCGCGCGCGAGCTGGCCGTCAGCCAGGGCACCGTGCGCAAGGCACTCAACGACATGGTGGCCGAAAACCTGCTCGAACGGCGCCAGGGTCGCGGCACCTTCGTCTCGGAATACACCGAGCGGCGCGCCCTGTTTTTGTATTTCAACCTGATCGGCCGCGATGGCGAGCGGGCCATGCCCGTGAGCCGCATCCTCGCATGCGAGCAGCGTTCCGCGACCGAGGATGAGCGCGACCGGCTGCAGCTTGCCCCCGGTGCCGCGGTCATCGCCCTCCACCGGGTTCGTGCCCTCGATGACAAACCATCGATGGTCGAGCGCCTCACCCTGCCCCAGGAATTATTTCCGGGTCTGGGCGGCGAGACGAAGTTGCCGGAGAATCTCTATCGTTTTTACCAGGGCGAGTATGGCGTCACGGTCGCCAAGGCGGCTGAATCCGTGCGCGCCGTGGCCGCCGACCCTCTGGAGGCCCAGCTTCTGGGCGTCATGCCGGACGCCCCCCTTCTTGAAATTGACCGGGTCGCCGTCACCATCGACAGACGACCGGTCGAGTGGCGGGTCAGCCGCTGCAACACCGCAAACTATAGTTACGTCGCCGAACGGGGCTGACCGGCCCAGGCACAAATCAAATCGGAGAAAGATCATGACCACACCGGAAATCGGTGTCATCGGGCTCGGCAACATGGGCCGGGGCATCGCAGACAATTTCGCCAGGGCCGGCCACGCGACCGCCGTATGGGACCTCAACGCAGACGCACGCGCACCATTCGAGGCGCGCTCTGACACGATTGTCATGAGCCCGGGCGAGATGGCGGCGGCCGGCGCGATGATGGTTTATGTGGTCCCGGCCACGCCCGAGATCGAAAGCTCCTTCGAGGGACCGGACGGCGTGCTCGCCATGACCGGCGAAGGCACCATCATCTTCGACCTGACGACCTCCTTCCCAGAGGACACGAAGCAGATCGCGGCCCGCGCGGCCGAACGCGGCATCACCTATCTCGACGCGGCGATGAGCGGCGGGGCCACGGGTGCCGATGCGGGCTCGCTGACCCTGATGGTCGGCGGCGACGAGGCTGCTTTCGAGGCCTGCCGTGCGAGGCTCGACGCCATCGCGGATAATCTTTTCTTTCTCGGCGATGTCGGTTCGGGTCATGCCATGAAGCTGATCCACAACATGGTGGTCCACGCCGTCTTCCTGACCAACTGCGAGGCGGGCCGCATGGCCGAACGCGCCGGGCTCAAGCTCGAGGACATGATCGCCGTCTTCAACAAGTCGAACGCGCGCAGCTATGCGAGCGAGGCCCGCTTCCCCAAACATATCCTGTCGGAGAAATGGGACGCGCGCTCACGGGTCTACAATCTGAACAAGGATCTCGGAATGGCCGTGCGCCTGGCCGAAAGCCTCGGCATGGATGCGCGTTACGCCCGCGAGACGAGCGGATTCCTGAACAAGGCGATCGATCGCGGCATGGCGGAGGATGACTACAGCCTGCTGTATCCGGCCTTCGACGACATCCGGGATATGGAGTAGGCGGGCGGCCGGCGCTCAGCGCCGGCCCGCTCTCTAGCCCTTCGGCAGATACTCGAACAGATCATCGCGATGCCGGGCCACCGTGGCCTCGACGACCGGCTGCACCGCCGCGACGAACGCCGCGCGCTCGTCGGCGGTCAGTTCGATGATCTCGTTGCCGGACGTGTCGTTTTTTTCCAGCACCGCCGCTTCTTCCGCCGCAGCATATGACCGCTGGGCGGTCGTGGCCGCAGCCAGCGCCTGGTCGACCGCCGCGCGGACATCGTCCGGCCAGCCGTCATAGGTCGGCTTGTGGCAGAGCACCACGGTCGGCCCGAAGAAATGGCCCGACATGGTGATCCAGCGATGATGCTTGTTCGCCCCGAGGCTGAAGGTGTTGGCCAGCGCGTTTTCCTGCGCATCAACTTCGCCCGACGCCACGGCGCCCGCCAGTTCCTTCACATCGGTGAAGACCGGCTCGAAGCCGAGTGTCGCGAAGGTCTGGGTGTAGATATCGCTGCGCAGCGTGCGGATTTTCAGGCCCACGCAATCCTCGGGCCGGCGGATCGGCCGCACCCCGTTCGTCAGATGCCGGAACCCGTTGTCCCACCAGGACACGATCCGGTAGCCCGCCACCTCGGCGATCTTGTCGGTCAGGAACTGGCACAGCGGGCCATCCAGAAGCGCATGCCCCTGGGCCCGGTCGCGAACGGCGAAGGGCAGGTCCAGCAGCTCGAACTCGGGCACCTGCGCACCCAGATAGCTGCCCGCGAAATAGCAGAACGTCATCTCGCCACTGGTGACCATGTCGAGGAGGTCCGTGGCCGGGTGCCCCAGATCCATGACGTTGAGCGTGTGCTCGAAGTTCAGGTCATCGCCCAGCGACTGGGCCAGGGTGTCGCCGAAGACCGTGACCGCGCGGCTGTGCACCGAGTTTGGCCCCTGGTAGCCGCCGAACCGGATATCGATCGATGCCATTGGCAATGCCGTCCCTATTCCGTAACCGGTGGCCAGATACGCTGGCCCACCGTCGGCGAGCCGGGCGTGTGCATCGTGTAGCGGATGACGCGGCCGGTCCATTCGTTCTCGTCGAGCGCGAGGGCCTCATGGGGTTCCTCGAAATTCTCGAGCCGGGCCTGGAGCGAGGTGAACTCATACATCACCGAGTATTTCGCCCAGCCGGCCAGCGAGACCATCACCCGCGCGGCGATGCAGCCGGGCATCCGCGCCATCGCGGGCAGGCGATACTGGGCGTACCACTGGCCCACATCGAATTCGTCGGCGAGGGTCTTGGTGCGGAAGCTGCCCATCTGGATCGCCGGCCCCGGGGTGGTCCCCGCCGGGCGCAGCCCCATCTCCGGGCCATCGATGCGCGCGAATGTCGAGAAGATGCACGGACGCGCACCCTGGCGCAGGTCGAGCATCTTGCGCGCCTCGCCGGTCAGGGCGTTCTGGTCGTCGATCACGCTGGTTGGTGCCAGCAACGTCCAGGGCTCCGCCGCGCCGGCCAGCATCAGGAACTGGGTGCCGGAGCCGACATCTTCCATGCCTTCGGATTTCGGGAAAGTGTCGCGGACCTTCTGCATGTCCGCGCCGCCGCCGTCATTTTCGTAGTGGGCGACCCAGTTGATGCCGGGCTTGCCCTGCAATGCGGGGAGATAATCGCTGTGCAGCCAGTCGAGATACTCGTCGCGCCCATCGTCCGGCAGGTCGTACCAGGTTGCCCAAATTCCGCGGTCCATCGCTAACTCTCCCCACGTTCGTAATGCGTGTGTCGTATGTGCGTTCCTGTCCGGCCTTATAAACGAAACAGGCGGCGGTCCGAAAGAACCGCCGCCCATCGTCACAATACCAAAACGCGGTATCAGCCGCTGGTCATGCTGTCGACCAGGGCCTTGTAGTCGTCGCTCTGCACCGGGCGGAGCTTCTCATAGTCGGCACCATCCATGAGGTTCGTGTCCTCACCCAGACGGCCCATCATACGCTGGTAGGTCTTGTCTTCCTGCAACTTGGCAAAGGCCTCACGCAGGATGGCAAGGCGGTCCGCGGGAATGTCGCGCGGCGCCATGATGATGCGATGCATCTCGCCAAGCTCCGTCGGGAAACCGATGGACTTGAACGTCGGCGGGCTGCCCACGACCGGCTCGTCATTCACGCAAGCCAGCGTGCGGACCTTGTCGCCTTGTCCCGCAATCGTCGACGGCAGCTGGACAGTGAAGTCCGCGTCGCCGGCGAGCAGCGCACGCAGCGAAGGACCGCCCCCGCGATACGGCGTCATGTTGGCGTTGACCTTGGCCCACTGCAGCAGACGAGCACCAGGAACCATGCCGGCGCCCCATTGGCCGGAATGCGCAAACTCAAGCTTGCCCGGGTTGGCGCGACCATATTCGAGCAAACCGTTAATCGATTTATGCTCGGAATCCGCCAGTACGATCAGGCAGAAACGCGCCGAGTTGAGGCGCGCCACGGTGACGAAATCCTTCGTCGGCTCGTAGGGCAGGTCTTTCACGTGCTGCTGCAGCTGATCGAAGTAGTTGTGGCTGAACAGCAGCGTATAGCCGTCGGCCGGGGCCGACGCGGCAGCGGCAGTTCCGGTCTGGCCACTGGCGCCCGGCATCAACCGAACGATCATCGCCTGATCGAGATACTGCGGAATGATCGACGTAAACACGCGGGCGTTCAGGTCATGCGACCCACCCGCACCAAGCGGCAGAATGATCGTAATCGGCTTTTCGGGGAAACTCTGCGCCATGGCGCCGGTGATGCCCAGTCCGAGCGCAAGCGCGCCGGCGGCCACTGTTTTCAACAATGTTCTACGCATATTCTTACCTCCCTATGCAGCAAAGCGAGTTCGCCTTGCATGTCTATTCAGATGCGAACCGCACAACATCTCGATGCGAGGCTGATTACGAGTTCGCTTTATCACTCTTCTATAAGACCGATGTAACAACAACACCGCCTCGCGGTCCCGTCAAGGCACTCAAACGAAATCCAGCTATTCTTTCTGGCTCAGCATGACCTGGCTTTCGCGGCGCAGTTTCATCGAGCGACGCCACAGCGAGTAGGCAATGACCGGTGTCAGCACCAGGATGACGACCGTGATGGGGCGTTCGAACAACACGTAGCCGAAGAGGTCCCCCTGCGACAGGCTGAGGGTCTGGCTGACCGAGCGTTCGATCTCCGGCCCCAGAATAAACGCCATCGCCAGCGGTGCGACATCGAAGCGGTACTTCCGCAGGACATATCCGATCACGCCGAAGGCGCCGAGGACATACAGGTCGGTGGGGTTGTTCCGCACGGCGAAGACGCCGGCGAATGCGAACATAATCGTCATCGGCATCAGCAACGATTTGGGGATGCGCACGACCCGCGCAAACAGCGGTATCGACAGGTAACCGACGATCAGGAACAGCACGTTGGCCAGCACCATCGCCAACAGAATGGCAAAGACCTGTGGGCCCTGCTCGACCATCAGCTCCGGGCCCGGACGCATGCCCACCGCGACGAACGCGCCGAGCAGGATGGCCGTGATGTTGTCGCCCGGGATACCGAAGGTGAGCATGGGCACCAGCGTCGGGCCGTTGACGGCATTGTTGGCCGCCTCCGCCGCGGCGACACCCTCGAGCTCACCCTTGCCGAACCGCTCGGGATGCTTCGACGCATTCTTGGCGGCCGCATAGCCGACAAACGCCGCCACCACCTGGCCGACACCGGGAATGATTCCGATCGTTGTGCCGATGATGGTCGAGCGCATGATCGTGCGCCCGCACGAGCGCAGCTCGGGCCATGTCAGGCGCTCACCCTCGCGCGACTTCAGGTTGGGATCTATGTAGGCCGACGCGCGTTTCTCGATGTTGAGCAGAAGCTCCGACAGGGCGAACAGGCCGATCAGCATCGGCAGCAGGCTGATCCCGGACCGCAACTCGAAGACGCCGAAGGTAAAGCGCGACAACGCCCCGATCGGATCCTGGCCCACCATGGCAACGAACAGGCCCACCACCATCACCAGCAGGCCCTTCACGAAGGCGCCGGAGCCGGTCGCCGAGATGACGATCAGGCTCAGGAACAGCACCGCACCCAGTTCCGGCGGGCCGATCTTGAGCGCGATCAGGGCGATCGGAACAATCATGAAAATGGTGAACACATCGCTGGAAAAGTCGCCGATGACCGACGAGAAGAGCGCCATCTCCAGCGCCTTACGCCCTTTGCCCTGGCGCGTCAGCGCCGGGCCGTCAAAGGTGGTCGCGACCGCCGCACCTGTGCCCGGCATGGACACAAGGATCGCCGGAATACTGCCGCCATAGATGCCCCCCTTGTAGATGCCCAGGAGGAACGGAATACCGAAAATCGGTGGCAGGAAGAACACGATCGGCAACAGGATCGCCATCGCCGTCAGCGTGGTCAGGCCCGGCAGCGAACCAACGAACATGCCCAGCAGGAGCCCACCGATCATGTACAGAACCGTCAACAGGAAGGTGTCGGGATTGAACAGAATCGCGGCGCCCTGGCCCATCGAGACGAATAGATCTTCCATCGCTTACCCGTTCCTTATCCGGCGCGTGCGCGCACGCCTAGAACCACAAAACATTCGAGAAGAATGGATTCTGCGGCAGCACGACCTGCAGCCAGATCCGGAGGAGATTGTAAAACAGCAGGGGCACGCCGATGCTGATGATGGCTCCAACCAGGATGTTCCGGTTGCCGTAATATGTGGACAGCGCCGCGAGCAACAGGATCGACGACAGCACGAATCCCAGCACCGGCATGACCAGCGCCATGACACCGAAACAGGCGGCGGTCACCAGCACGCTGGTGATCGCCTCGCGATCGAGGCCGAGCATGAGGTTCTCCTCGATCAGCTTGCGCGAGCGCAGGACAAGCCACACGCCGGTGATCATGAAAAGAACGGCGACCATCCGGGGAAAGAAATCCGGATCGAGACCGGAGGGCTTCTGCCCGAACAACAGTCTCGGGCGCTCGACCTGATCGGGCGTGATGATGAACAGCGTGATCCCGGCGACGATGCCGAGGACCCCGAAGACGGTGTTGAAATTCACCCAGCCACGCGGCGCCGGGTCGTCATGTGCATCCGTCATCCTGCATTCCCTTCGGCCGGTACGGGGGGTTCGCCGAGGGTCATCTCAGGGTCGCCGTCGGCGATCAGACCGTCTCGGACCTTGGGCATTGTCACCGCAAGGTTGGTGATTGGCAGTCCGTGGGTCGGTGCGACAACTTCGACACCGAGGTCTTCCATCAAGGCTTCAAGCTTATCGACATAGATGTTCATGTCGGTCGTCGTCGTCCAGAACAGCGCCCGTTCGGCAAACACCGCCAGCACGTCCTTGAGGTCGAGCGACGTCGCCTCCTCGGCGAGCAATCCGCAATGCCCGTCCAGGTGATAATGGCTGTAGGCAAACCCGTCGCCGGGGAACAGGCAATTCGCACCCGTGTCGAAGCCCCACAGCGAGGTCCGCAGATCGCGGATCACCGGCTCGATCGCGACAAATTTCCGGCCGCCAAGGTCGATCTCGTCGCCGACCTCCATGGGCACCAGCCGGTCGGCATGTTGCGGGAACGCCAGATGATAGTCGGCGATATCGCCATGCACCGTGATGTCGGGCCAGTTCTGAAACACGCGGCCAAGGCCGCCGGAATGGGGTGTCTCCTGATGGGTGATGAACAGATACTTGATCGGCGGCAGATTCCTGTCCAGCAGCTCGAGCATCTGACGTTCGATCTCAGGAAAGTCCTTCGGGTGCCCGGTCTCGACCAGCATCGAGGCCTCGCTGCCGCACAGCAGGAAGGCAGCGTTGTAGGAATGATAGGGCCGGCCCTGATATTCCTGCTCCAGGCAGTCACCCAGCCAGAACACGCCCGGTGCAATTTCACGGGGAAGCGGGTTTGGTTTCAGCATGATGACATCTCCTACCGTTCGAGCCCGCGCGGCACATAAGCCGGCGCGACATTCGTCCGGTCGAGCTGCTCGAGGACGTCATCGAGCACCTCGAACTGTTTGTCGACATGCCGGCGCCCGCTCACGATCGTCCCATAACCCGGCGCAATGGTTTCGATGTCGAACCGGTCATACACGTCTGCAACGGCCTTGCGGATCGGTGACAGGTTCGCGCCCTCGATCCACCAGTAACGGGTGTTCAGCAGGAACGAGCGCACGAAGGCAAAATCGGTCGCATCGTCGTCCTCGTTGCCACCGAGCAGCCACGGCCCGTCTTCCCTGTCACCCCAGAGGTGGCTGAACATGTCCGACGAGAACAGGGTTTTGGTCGTCTCGTCGTAAATCCAGGTGGTGTTGATGAGCCGGATCGGTGCATTCATCACGTCGACAAATCGACCCGGGCCGAGTTCCACGCGCGGGGCACCCGTGCCGCTGAGGCTTCCGAGGATCGTGGTTTTGAGGATGGGGTTTCGTTCCTCGCCACGCAGGGTCTCGAACTCGATCCAGTCCTCGATGTCGGGCACGGGGGAATAGCATTGGACGACATTGAAGCGCTTGGCGATCGCCACGGCATTGGACACCGACATGAACTCGTTGATCCGCAACGGGAACACCGAGAGCGGCGTGTCGGGCCCGATCAGGCTGCCGAGCTGGTCGAGGATGTCCTGCTCATACGCCGCATAGCCGGTGTCGAGCAGCAAGGCACGGTCATCCTCTTTCAGAAGATAACAGTTGCCGACCGAGTAACCGCGTGCGCTTTCCGGATAGGCGCTGATACGCCCGTTCAGTTCGAACGAACTCTGCAGGGCATAGACCCTGCCGGCGCTGAGTTCCAATATGCCGCTATACGCCATGATGTCCCCCCGGGCTCCGAGCCATACTCCAGGCCGCTTATTCGGCGGCCAGAGGATTCGATGTGTCGTTGCGCGGCAGTGAGACCGGCTCGCCCCGCTCTGCCGACAGATCTGCCGCCGTGTACACATCCATCACTTCGCGGGCCTCGGACGGCTTCACCATCACCGGGCGGTCATAGACGATCGCCTCGATGAAGTAGTCGGTCTCGGCCTTCATCGGGCCGGCGAAGACGTGATCGACGGGCTCGCCCGGCATGGTCGACATCGGGTACTGGATGCCGCTCTTGACCGTGTTGAACTGCACTTCTTTATGGGTGTCGTCGATCGTCAGCGCGCCTTCCGTGCCAATAACCTCGATCCAGCACTGGGAGTAGTTCTTGTAGCCCAGCGGCAGGATCCAGCCGGCGCCGACCGTGATCGTCGTGCCGTCGTCCATGGTCACCATGATCCACTGATGGTCGGGCGTGTCGCTGTCCTTGCTGAACAGCTTGCCGGCCTGCTGGGAGTAGACCCGGATGGGCTTGCGCGGGCGCAGGCACCAGAGCAGGAAATCGAGATCGTGGGTCGCCTCCATGGCGGCCGGCGACATCTTCGTGCGGCCGGTGATCTTGTCGCCCAGCTCGCGGGTGACGTTGCGGCTGACCAGGCAGGTGACCGGCTCGCCGATCGTGCCTTCCTTCAGGGCCTTGTGGACGAAGGCGAATTTCGGCTTGAAGCGCTGGGAATAGCCGACCGAGAGCTTCAGGTTCTTCTTCTCGGCGATGCTGATGACCTCGTCGGCCTCTTCCATGGTCGAGGAGATCGGCTTCTCGACGAAGACATGCTTCCCGGCCAGGAGCGAATCCCGGATCATCGGATAATGGGTCGATTCCGGGGTCGCCGAGATGAAGATCGCATCGATCGCGTCGTTGGCGAGAATCTGATGATAATCGTCGGTCGTGGAGGTCGGGTTGGTCTCACCGGCCACGACCGCCAGCCGTTGGGCATCGATCTCGGCCAGGTGCAATTCGTTGACCAGCGGGTTGATTGCGCATGCGTTCGCGCGAATACCACCGCACCAGCCCGGTCCGATAATTCCAACATTGATCTGTTTCATGTTCCATCCCCAAAACGCAGTGACCGGGGCGCCGCGCAGATACCCGCAGGGCCCGGTCTTATATAAGACACCGGCACAGTAGCCGTGCCGCCGAAATTACACAAGACGAAGGGATAGATGAAAGGGCGAAATTACGCGTGTTCGGCGCGGGCCTAGGCGGCCGCGGGAAACTCGACCACAAACCGGGCCCCGGCGACTGCACCGTCCACCGTGCCACCCCCTGTGCTGTGGCGATTCTCCGCCCAGACCCGCCCGCCGGCCGCCTCGACGATCTGACGTGAGATCGAAAGTCCCAGGCCCGAATGGGTGCCAAATTTCTGGCGCTCACCGTCGGCGTTTTCGGTCGGTCGGTCGGAGTAGAACCGTTTGAAGATAGATTCCAGATTGGCTTCGGGAATTCCCGGTCCCTGATCGTCCACCGTCACAGTGATCAGGTCACCGCCACGGCGCGGGTGCCGGTTCGCCGCGACAATGATCTTGCCCTCGCGTGGGCTGAAGGACTGGGCGTTGGCGATGATATTGCGGAACACCTGGCCGAGCCGGTCCTCGAATGCGTCAATCGACAAATCCACGCCCGGCTCAAGATCAAGCACGATATCAGCGCTCGTCGTTGTGGTCTGGATGTCCACCAGCGCCTCCAGTGCCACACGCAAATCGACCACCGTCGGCGGATCGCGGCTCAGCTCCGCATCGAGCCGCGAGGCGTCCGAAATATCGCTGATCAACCGGTCGAGGCGCGCGACATCATCCAGAATGATCGACATCAGCTTCTTCTGCTGTTCGGGGTCCTCGACTCGCGCCACGGTTTCGACCGCGCTGCGCAGCGACGTCAGGGGGTTTTTGATTTCATGGGAGACATCGGCGGCAAAGCGTTCGATCGCGTCCATGCGCTGCCAGAGCGCCTCGGTCATGGCACGCAGATCGCGACCCAGGTCGCCGATTTCATCACGCCGGTTGGCAAAATCCGGCATGGCCACGTCGCGGCCCGACCCGCTGCGCACCCGTTGCGCCGCCAGCGCCAGGCGCCGCAGAGGCCGCGCGATGGTCGCCGCCAGATACACCGACAGCAGGATGGTGACAGCGAACGCCACCCCGAAGACCTGCAGGATATCGATCCGGATCGCGCGCATCGCGCGTTCAACCTCTTCGCTGCCGCGCGACAGCATCAACGCGCCGACGACCTGGCGATAGCGCTGGATCGGGACCGACACGGAGATCACCATTCCGCCCGACTGGTGGCGGCGCACCGCTGCTCCCGGGATGCCGGCCAGCGCAACGGTCACCTCGCGATAGTCATTGGCCCGTTGCGGCACCCGTTCCTGGTAGATCGGCAATTCGCTCTGTCCGGGCAGCCAGTCGAGCAACGCCTCGAACCGCTCCTGCCCCCACACCCATGGTGCGAACCCCTTGGGTGGCGGCAGGGTTTGCACCCGCACCGGACTACGCGCGCTGCGCACCGACTGGGTGTCGGTGATCATCACGCCGTTGCCGACAAACAGCCGGGCCCGGTTCTGAGTCGGTTCGGTCAGGCGCCGCAGCATCAGGCTCGCCCGGGCCGGGTCGATCTGCTGCCCCACGCCCGGCGCCACGATTACGGCCCCGGCGCCGATCGCGCCGGCAAATACTTCACCCTGAACGCGCAGGGCCTCGATCTCCGCATCGATCAGACTCTCCTGATACTGGTCGAGGAAGAAGAATCCCCCGACCGGCACCGCGAGCACCAGAAGATTGATGGCCAGAATTCGTCGGGTCAGAGATGTCGAGGGCCGGCGGCGGCGTAGCCACGCCCACAGCACCCGCGTCCGTGCGATCCGCCGCGCGCCCTCTTCCGGCGCGTCACGCGGCGCACCCGTTTCGGCGGGCGCACGTTTGCCGCGGAACAACCGGTTACCGATGCGGGCATCGAGCGTCATACTTTTCCCCGGGTCCTTGATAGGTCCCATTCTCGGTCGTCTGATCTTCGATCAGGCGTCCTTGTAGCGGTACCCGATCCCGTACAATGTCTCGATCTGGCCGAACACATTGTCAACTTGCCGGAACTTCTTGCGCAGCCGCTTGATGTGGCTGTCGATCGTCCGGTCATCGACATAGATGTTCTCGCCATAGGCGGCGTCCATCAACTGATCGCGGCTTTTTACATGGCCGGGCCGCTGCGCGAGCGCCTCGAGGATCAGGAATTCGGTGACGGTCAGGGTCACTTCCTGTTCGCGCCAGGAACACAGATGCCGGTTGGGGTCCATCACCAGGTCGCCCCGCTCAATCACCGCATCGTCGCCTTCGGCCGGGCTGTCGCCAAATTCCGAACGGCGCAGGATCGCACGGATCCGCTCGATCAGCAGACGCTGGGAAAAGGGCTTGGTGATGTAGTCGTCCGCGCCCATCCGCAACCCCAGGACTTCGTCGATCTCATCATCCTTCGAAGTCAGAAAGATCACCGGCATCTGCGAAGACTTGCGCAACTTGCCGAGCAGCTCCATGCCGTCCATGCGCGGCATCTTGATGTCCAGGACCGCCAGGTCGACCGGCGTCTGGGCCAAGCCGTTGAGCGCCTCGTCTCCGTCGGCGTAAGTGTTGACGCTATACCCCTCGGCTTCGAGGGCCATCGAAACCGATGTCAGGATGTTGCGGTCGTCATCCACCAACGCGATTGTCTGAGTCATGTCCGGAATCCCCTTTCGTGTGATCGAAACACGCCGAGCGACGAGTATCGCCGTCGTTGGGACACGATCGGGGGGCATTATGGCGCATTTGCGGCTCGATTGGGGCGGCATTCGCACATGTTCAGATCCAGAATTCGGCCCGATCACCCTACAAACAACGAAATGTGAGCTGGATGCGACCCGGCGACGCATTGCGCGCGCACCGGGGCTCGTCCTTAATCGCGCGCATGAATCGCAAGCTCCCCATCATCGTCGTCACCTTCGTGGTCGCCGTCTTCGCGTTCGGTGCCTGGCTCAATTTGCGGGTCCCCGAAACGCCTGAGAACGCCGCGGTCGGCGGGATGGTCGTCAACGTCAGTATCGGCGGACCGTTCGAGCTGACCGACCACACCGGCGCACGCATGAGCGACGAAGCGCTGCGTGGAAACTACGCCCTGATCTATTTCGGCTACACATTTTGTCCCGACGTTTGCCCGACCGAACTCGGCGAGATCGCGGTTGCGCTGGATGAGCTTGGCGAGCTGGGCAAACAGGTGACCCCGGTGATGATCACGATCGACCCGGCGCGCGACACCCCCGACGTGCTGGCGGAGTATGTGCCGCTGTTTCACGACCGGTTGGTCGGCCTGACCGGCACGGAAGCCGAAATCAAGGAGGTCGCCGAGAACTATCGCGTCTTCTACCGGCGCTTCGAAGACCCGAGTTTCACCTTCTATCTGATGGACCACACTTCCTTCGTGTACTTGATCGATCCTCAGGGTGCCGTCGCCTCGATGTTCCGCTATGGCACGCCCCCCGAGGACATGGCTGACGCCATCCGCCAGCATATGCGTGTTCGCGCCGACAGCTAACCGCAAACAAACCGGAAACTCGCATGAACATCCCTCGACTGATGGCCCTACGTTTCGTCTCCGTCGCACTGTCGCTCCTGTTCGTCTCATCGCCTGCATGGGCGCATGAGGAGAAGTCCGAGCATCTGACGGTTTCTCACCCTTGGTCCCGCGCGACGGCACCCAGCCAGAAGGTCGGAGCGGTGTTCATGAAGATTTCCACAAACACCGAAACCGAGGACCGCCTTGTTGGTGCCGAGTCACCGGGCGCGGAGACCGTTCAGATTCACGGCCACACCATGGTCAATGATGTCATGCGGATGCGCCCGGTCGATGGCGTGGACATACCCGCGAAGGGTGAAGCTGTCCTGGCACCCGGCGGCTTTCACATCATGCTGATCGGGTTGAAAGCACCTCTGTACGAAGAAACGGTGATCCCGCTGACATTGGTGTTCGAGAAAGCCGGCAAGGTCGAGATCGAGGCCGTCATCGAGGCCGCGGGCGCCCGCCAGGCGTCGGCAGATAACACCATGGCCAAACCGGCAGCAGCTTCAGGGCATGGCGGGCATGGCGCGGGCGGCAAACGCTAGCTGGTTTTCTACCTTGCGCCGGTATTCGCTCTTGATACGGGGCGGCGTTTCTTTAATCTCCGCGCGCCATGAGCATAGATGATCGAGACAATCCAAGCGGCCCCCTGGTCCGGCGACTGATCCGCACCAGCCGATCGGGTGTGCTGGCCACCGTCGACACAGAGACGGACGGCACGCCTTATGGCAGCTTCGTGCTGACATCCTGCACGATGGACGCCAGTCCGTTGTTGCTACTGTCGGACCTCGCGCGCCACAGCCGGAACTTTGCGGCCGATCCGAGGGTGTCACTGCTCATCGGGAAGCTCGGCCTGGATGCACTCAGCCAAACACGCGCAACACTGATCGGACGCATCGAGGCCAGCGACGATGCGGATCAGAAGGCCCGCTTTCTACGACACCATGCCGGCGCACGTAGTCAGATGACATTCGGCGATTTCAGGCTCTATCGGCTGCATTTGGAAAGCGTGCACTTCATTGCCGGGTTTGGCCGCATCGAAACCCTCCCGGCCGACGATGTGCTCCTGTCTGAGCCCGATGGGACCGCTCTTGCTGAAGCAGAATCCGACATAATCGACCACATGAATAATGATCATGCTGAGGCTGTGCACGCGTATGCCAGCGTACTGGGTGATCGCCATGGCCTGGGCTGGACCATGACGGGCATCGATCCCGAAGGGATCGACCTGACGCGCAACGATGCAGAATCTCGTGTCGATTTTGAAGCACATGTAGACGGCCCGGAAAACGCACGCGCCGAACTGGTCCGGCTGGCCAAACTCGCCCGCGCATAGACCCTCTGTTGAATTCAGGGCCGGCGCCCGGTCGACTGCGCGTTCTGCATTCGCGTGGCCTAATCGTCGGCGGATTCGGCGGGTTCGGCAGGTGCCGCGGTGCCTTCGAGCAATTCGACGGTCACGGCGAGCGGTCCCTTGTCACCCATCTTGGTCGTGACCCGCACACGCGAATCTGCTTCGAGCATCCGCAGGCCCGACTGGGCCACAACGCGCCCCGAGACGAACACATCCAGCCCCTCCCCATCCGGCACGACAAAGCCATAGCCTTTGTTGGCGTCGAAGAACTTCACAACGCCGTCCGTAACAGGTGCGTTTTCATCGACTGTCTCGGCGACTTCGCCAGTGCCTGCCGTCACGCTGTGGATGATCGAAACCATGGGTCCGCGGGGACCTTGCTCGATTTCGCACTCGAGCTCCGCGCCGTCCTGCAGGTCTTTCTGACCGGCAGCTTCCAGGACTGAAACATGGACAAAGGCATCACCGGCTCCGTTCGCAGGCTGAACGAAACCGAACCCCTTGATGGGGTTAAACCACTTAACGACTGCGGAAATACGCCCGCCCCCGTTGTCGCCCGTTGCTCCTGTATCGGTCATCGCCGACGGTCCTGACGCACTCGGCGCCGGGGCGAGATGAACAACTCTGGAACGCCCTCTAATCCACGTCGATCACGCCACGGTGCGCGTTAACAGCGAAAAAAAATAAACAATCACGCATTCACAGGAAAATCATAACACGGGAATCACGGCCCGGCGCCAGCCCGATCAACCGCAATCCATGCTGCTATGCAGCATGATTCGGTCGATGCACAGACGTGGTGATTTGTTGCAGACGGTCGGCAACAGTTGACGTTTGACGCTCGGAATATCTGTAAGCATCTGATTTATATAAACTTATAGACCCGCCCCTTGCGTCCGGGATTTCTGAAACTCTCACGTTGAACATGGTTGACGGCCGATGGACCGAAAACTCACGGAAGGCCCGGGGGAGACGTAATTTCTATGCCCGAAACCGTTCGACATGGATCGACCGGCGATAAACGGCGGGTCTACACGCACCAAAATCCGCGCTGTCAGGCCGCGGCGTCTTCGGCCTGCTTGTTCATCGTATCGAACTCGCTAGGCCAGTGATCGGCCAGCCAGCGCAGGTAGTCACCCATCTTCGCCGGGTCGAGATGCAGGGATGACTGGATCTTGTCGATCTCGGGCTGCTCCTCGATCAACACGTCGAGGGAATCATTGATTCGGTTGATCATGTTGAACATCGCGCAGAGCATCGTGATCTCGACGATCTCGCCCTCGGTGAAGTTCGCACGCAACCGGTCATAGACTTCCCCGTTCTTCTGCGCGGTGTTGCGGGTCATGTTTTCGGCCCACAGGATCGCCGCCTTCTCGCGCTCATTGAACAGGTCCGACGTCAGGTAATCATCGCTCGACATGGCGATGATCTGGTCATGGGTGATCCCGGCCGCCTGCCCCAGTGACGTGTTGTGGGCGTAGCAATAGTCGCAGCCGTTCACATGACTGGTCTTGATCACCACCATTTCCTTGAGCTTGCCTGTGATCCGGGTCCCCGGCCATTCGCGCTGGGCGGCCGCGTTGATCGGCAGCAGCAACATCGCCAGGAACGGCGCGTTGGAGATCGTCCGGTAGAAATGCGGGACCCGGCCGAGCAGCCCTGTGACGGCGCCGTAGAATTCCTCGAGCTCGCCATCGACGGCCTCGGGCTCAATCTTCTGAATACGTCCTTGGGTTCGTGACATGGCACGCGTCTCCTCGATCATCATGTTGTTCGTTGACTTGTTTTTATCCTGTCCGGGCCGGTTAGCAAAAGGGGCGGATCATGCGACCCGCCCCCAATACCAAACTCTGTCGGAACCCGAACGCCTAGCGGCGCCAGTTCGCCGACCGGACGCGATAGGCGCCGGCGATGTTGAGCGGCAGGAACTGCTCATAGCGGCCCCAACCGGCATACTTCGGCAGCTTGATCTCGGCCTGAGCCTGTTCCAGCGTCTTGCCGTCGGCGACAGCCTGGCTCACCGCCGCCCACAGGTCTTCCATATACTCGCGGAAGGCCGTGACGTCGGCGGGCGTGCCCATCTTGCCGTGGCCCGGGGCCAGCGTATCGAAGTCCATCCCTTCGACCGCGCGCACGGAATCGATCCAGTCCGGCAACCACGCATCCGGCAGGTCGCGGAAGGCGACGGCCTGGATCGGAATGAAGTCGACGGCGAACAGCACGCGCTGGGCCGGGAAGTTCATCACGATCATGTTGTCGGAATGGTTGCGCCCGACATGCTTCAGCTCGACCGTCTGGCCGCCAAGATTGAGGATCAACTCGTCGGAGAAGGTCAGCTCGGGCACCGCCGTCGGGCGCTTGGCCGCGATGATGGTGTCACGCGCATTCACGTGGGAGACCACGACCGCCGTGTCGTCCCAGACTTCGCCGCCGGAAATATGGTCGGCATGGTCGTGGGAATAGACGACGTAACGGATTTCCTGGCCAAACCGCGTGCGGATCTCGTTCTCGAGCCAGGTCGCGGCGGCGGCATTGATCGGGTCGGTCGCGACCACCCCCGCGTCGGTGACCAGGAACACCGAGCTGTGGAAGTTATTCTTGAAGCGGTAAAGATTGGGCCCGATCTCGGTGATCGAACGCTTCACCTCCTGCTGGGCGCCCGCCTGGGGTGCGAGCACCCCGGTAAACATCATGGTCGCAGCGGCGATCGCCGCGAGGCTGCGTAGTCTGATCATCTTCTGATTTCTCCACGTATCTAGTGAACTAAAAGCGGCAAGCAGGCAGCCGGACTTTAGGCCGCAATCCACCCGGCAAACCAGTGCCAACCCGAAGCAACTGTTTCACGATTTGGCGAGTAATCCGGCCCAGCCCCGGCAAGCTGTGTGGCAAGCTGTTCGTTGCGAACGCAGGGCCTTCGGTGATATCAGCAATGCGACCATACAGACGCGGATACCCGCGCATTAAGGAGCATCCATGAGCCAGAGCCTGGACATCATCTACGCCGCCATCGAAGAGCTGAACGCACAGATCGCCGACGAGGGCCCCGGCGCCCAGCTGATCGAGAAGGCCGAGGCGACGCGCCTGTTCGGCAGCGACGACGGGATGGATTCCCTGCAGCTGGTGAACCTGATCGTCGCGATCGAGAATCACATCCAGGACGCGACCGGGCAATCGGTCGTGCTGGTCGACGAATCCACTATGGGCCTCGACAACAACCCGTTCGAAACCGTCGGCAGCCTGGCGGCCCATCTCGACGGCGTTCTATCCTAGAAAACAATTACTTATGAGCGATCCGCGCACCATCCTGATCACCGGAGCCAGCCGCAGTATCGGCCGGGCGCTGGCCGCCCATTACGCGGGTGCGGGCCATCGGGTGTTCGGCTGCGCGCGCGGCGACAGCGATCTCGCCCACGACAACTACACCCATATCAAAGCCGATATCACCGACGAGGCGGCCGTTCGCGACGTCTTCAAGGCCGTGCTGGACGCGGGGTGCGTTATTGATCATTTGATAAATAACGCCGGAATCACCCAATCCAGGCCCGCCCTGCTGACGGGCAGCGCCGAAGCCTCTGATATCCTTGAGACAAATCTCGTCGGCGCGTTCACTGTCCTGCGCGAGACCATCAAGCACATGATGCGCGCCAAGCACGGTCGGATCGTCAATATCTCGTCGATCAACGTGCCGCTCGGCAGCGTCGGCGGGGCGCTCTACAACGCCTCGAAAGCGGGCCTGGAGAATCTCGGCCACACGCTGGCCCGCGAGATCGGCAGCGCCGACATCACCATCAACACGGTGGGCCTGTCGCTGGTCGAAGGCTCGGGCATGGCCGAGGGCCTGTCGGACAAGGGCCTGGCCGACAAGCAGGCCGAGCTGATCAAGCCCGACCTGATCACGACCGAGGAGATCGCGCATGCGGTCGACTTTTTCGCGGCGGGCGCGGCGGGGAACATCACCAACCAGGTCGTGTATTTCGGCGGGGTCCGGTGAGCGGTTCCGAACAGGTCGCGGTCGAGCAATTCACCAACGGCATCTATCGCGAGAACGCCTACATCGTCGGCGGCCCCGATGGCCCCGGTGGCGGCCCCGCGCTGCTGATCGACCCGGGCAGCGACACCGACGCGATCACGGGCATCCTCGACACACACAACTGGCGCCCCGCGGCGATCATCTGCACCCATGCCCATTTCGACCATGTGGGCGCGGTCGCCCCGCTGATGGCGCGCTACGACATCCCCTTCTATCTGCACCGGGCCGACGAGGCGCTGCTCAAGCGGATGAACCTCTACAAGATGGTGATCGACCCGGGCGAGGCGCTGAAGGTGCCCGAGATCACTCACGACCTGACCGATGTTGCCGACATCACCATTGCCGGCTTCACCATCGAGGTCCTGCCCTCGCCGGGCCACACGCCGGGCGGGGTCTGCTTGCGGATCGGCGGCGAGCTGTTCACCGGCGACACGGTGCTGCCTGCTGGTGTGGGCCGGATCGACCTGCCCGGCGGCGACGGCGACGCGCTGGAAGCATCCGTCGCGATGCTCAACGATTTGCCCCGCGACCTGACGGCCCATCCGGGACACGGCGCATCGATGGCACTGGGCGACCTGCTGGACAACCTGCAGGATCCCAAGGCGGGCCAGTCATGAGCGTCACCATCGCCGACATCGGCGTCGCCCTCCCGAATAACGTGGTCAGCAACGAAGACCTCCGCGCGCAGTATCCCGACTGGGATTTCGACCGGCTGGAGGCGCGCACGGGCGTGATGTCCCGGCACATCGCGACGGACGGCGAGACGGCGCTGGACCTGGCCTTCGCGGCTTGTGAATCCCTGAAAGCGAACGGCGCTCTGGACGGCATCGACGGTCTGCTGTTCTGCACCGAGACGCCGGACTATCCGATCCCGTCCAACGCCTGCCTGCTCCATGGCAAGCTGGAGCTGCCCCGGAATGTGCTGGCGCTGGACATCAACATGGGCTGCTCGGGCTATCTCTATTCCCTGGAGGTGGCGCGGAGCCTGATCACCAGCGGGGCGGCAAGCCGTATCCTGCTGGCCACCGCCGACACCTATTCCAGGCTGATCAACCCCGGCGACCGCTCGACCCGGGTGCTGTTCGGCGACGGGGCGGCGGCCTCGATCATCACCGCTGCGGACGACGACGCCAGCGGCATCATCGATCTCAGCCTCGGCTCCGAGGGCAAGTTCTACGACCGCTTCATCGTGCCCGCGGGCGGCACCCGCACCCCGCTGAGCGATGCCACGGCCATCGAGACCGAGGACAGATCCGGCAACATCCGCACGCCGGCCGACATCACCATGGAGGGGTTCCAGGTGCTGTCGTTTTTCAACGGCGTCATCCCCAAACATGTGCGTGGGGTCCTGGAGGCAAACGACCTCACGCTGGACGACGTGGACCTGTTCGTGTTCCACCAGGCGAGCCAGGTGGCGCTGGACTCGATCGCCAAGGCGCTGAAAATCCCAGCTGAAAAACTCGTCAACAAGCTGGCGACGACAGGCAACCTGGTCTCGGCCTCGGTCCCCGTGGCGCTGGCGATGGCGCGGGACGACGGCACGGCCAGGCCCGGCCAACTGGCCATCCTGTGCGGCTTCGGCGTCGGCCTGTCCTGGGGCACCGCCCTGGTCCGGCTGTAGGAGGCGTCCGGTGAGCGAAAGCGATATCGGCTTCTTCATCGAGCGGTTCAGGGACAACCCGGACGGGCCCGCGATCGCCTGGCGAGACGACGTTTATACGTATGGTTGGCTGGCAGATGACATTGGGGCGCGGCGCGAAACGCTCATGGCCGAAGGCGTCCGGCCCGGCGACGTGGTGGTGCTGTGCAGCGAATATGCGCCCGCCGCGGCATCCCTGCTGCTGGCGCTGATCGACCTGAAGGCCATCGTCGTGCCGCTGCTGCCGCTGACCCGGTCACGCAACCCGGCCCTGATCGACATGGTCGACCCGTCGATGATCATCGACGTGACCGAGGGCACCGACGTCGCCTTCACCAAACGCGGCTCCGGCGAACCCCACGCGCTCTACAAAAAACTCACCGACGCCGACGCGCCGGGGCTGGTGCTGTTCACGTCCGGCTCGACCGGCCTGCCCAAGGGCGTGGTGCACGACTTCGCCAAGCTGCTGGAGAAGTTCAAGACGAAACGCGGCGCGTCGATCACGCTCAACCTTCTCATGTTCGATCACTGGGGCGGGCTCAACACGCTGCTGCATGCGCTGGCCAACGATTGCCTGGTGGTGCTGACCGAGCGCCAGTCGCCCGAATATGTCTGCGAGCTGATCGAGCGCCACCGAATCGAGCTGCTGCCGGGCACGCCGTCGTTTCTGAACATGCTGCTGATCAGCCGCGCTTATGAGGGCCGCGACCTGACGAGCCTGCGCCTGATCAGCTATGGCGCCGAGCCGATGCCGGACTCGACCCTGAAGGATCTGCGCAAGATCTTCCCCAATGTCGAAGCGCGCCAGACCTATGGCCTGATCGAGCTGGGCGTGCTGCGCGCCAAGTCCAAATCCAGCGACAGCCTGTGGGTGAAGATCGGCGGCGACGGCTACGATGTGCGCGTGGTCGACGAGATGCTGGAGATCAAGGCGGATTCCGCCATGCTCGGCTATCTCAACGCGCCGAGCCCGTTCACCGAGGACGGCTATTTCATGACCGGCGACCGGGTGGAGGTGGACGGCGAATACTTCCGCATCCTGGGCCGGGATTCCGAGCTCATCAATGTGGGCGGCCAGAAGGTCTACCCGGCCGAGGTCGAGACGGTATTGCTCGAATCCCCCGACGTGGAAGACGCGGTGGTGTTCAAGGAGAAGAACCCGATCATGGGCCAGATCGTCTGCACCAACATCCACCGTACTGGCACAGAGGGAACCCCCGCCGAGGTGCGCGCGCGGATCAAGGCGTTCTGCACGGAGCGGCTCGACGACTTCAAGGTGCCGGTGAAGATCAGCTTCACGACCGAGCCCCTGCACTCGGATCGCATGAAGCGGCTGCACATCCAGCCGCCCTCACCCGATGCGGCCCCCAACACAACCTCCAACTCGGGCGCAGAAAGCTGAGCGCGAAACTCTCGATCGAGATCGTCACCCGGGGCGACCTGCGCGCCGGCAACGACGCGCGCCTGACATCCCCCGAGGTCGACCCCGACGGGCTCGCCGCACTTCCCGTCTATAAACGCGAGGCCCTCCTCGCCAACCCCCTGGGCAGCGACGACGACCCCGCGCAGCTGATCGGACTTGCTGACGGCAAGGTCGTCGGCAAGGTCGACATGTTCCCCGGCGAGATCACCCTGGACGGCAAACCGACACCCGTCATCTGGGGCTCGGCGCTGGGCGTGCCCGAGAAATATCGAGCGACGGGCATCGGCCTGATGCTGGCCATGAAGATGCAGACCGTGGGCGCGTGGATGGGCGCGTTCGGCGTCTCCCAGATCGCGCTGCCGCTCTACACCAACCTGCGCTGGGTGAATCTGTCCCTGCCGCGCTATGTGCTGGTGCGCCGGAGCCGGCGTTTCCTCGCGGCACTCACTGGCTCGGAGGCGCTGGCCGCGATCCTCGCGCCGATCGCCGATGCCGCGTTCGCCGTGCAACGGGCCGGACGCACCGCCTTAAGCCCGGTGCATCGGCGCTACGAGCTGGTGCCGGCCCCCGAGATGCCGGAAGAACTGGCGGATAGATTCGTGGCGCACGCCAAAGAACAGGGCGGCGCGGCGCCGCATCGCTCGCCGGCCTGGATCAACTGGCTGCTGACGACCGAGTTCAACGACGTGCCGACCCGCCGGACGAACCTGCACCTGGTGCGCCGCAAGGGAACGGTGGAAATCTCCGGCTACATCCTGACCAAGCAGCGCCACTTCGACGACGTGACCCAGCGCCATGTGAAGGACGTGACCATCGCCGCGGTGCAGGACTGGATGAGCTTCGACGACGCCCTGCCCGAGCATCACCTGCTGGCGCTGGCGATCAACGCGGCGCTGACGCCGGCCCCGGAAGTGATACGTGGCTCGACGGCGGACGCTGTCGAGATCTGCACCGCCGACCCGGCCGAGCAGCGCGCGCTGCGCCGCTGGGGGCTGGTGGGCATGGGGCAGCTGAATTTCCTGTGCAAGCCCGCGCGGGGTGCGGACCTCGCCGACGACAAGTGGCGCGACCCCGCGAACTGGCGGTTAAGACCCGCCGAGGGCGACAACTTCTGGACGTAACAAGGGCAAGAGGGAAAATTTTGAGAATCCCGATGCTACAAACAAGCGTATGATAGGGATCTTGTTGATCCGAAGAATAAGCTGAGCCCAAATTTGAGCAAATTGGAAAATATTCTTCCGGCTTCGGTCCGCGAATTCGATCGTTCTGCTAGCAATCTCTACAAATCCATTCGTAGGGGAATTGGTGCCGCTGTGTTGTCGCCATCGGCGATCGAAGAACGCGCAAATTCTCAAGCTCGAGCAAAACTCATCCAAAGCTCGTCAGAAAGTATGGCGCGCGTGATCGAAGCTCTCTCCGAAGCTGAGACATCCACAGTACAGACCACCACCGGTGATGCTTCGCTCGCAATTCGAACCATCGGGCGAATCACTCAAGAGGCACTGGAACAACAGCTAAACCGCGAATCAGTGGCAGAATTGACCCGGGCTCAATTGGAGTCCTTAGAACCACAGAGCGACGCGGATTCAGAAATCGAAACTGACTGGCTGAACATTTTTTGGGATCTCGCTGAAAAAAGGTCAGACAAAGATATCCAGAGTATATTTGCCAGAATCTTGGCGGGAGAAATACTTGAGCCCGGTAAATTCTCTGCCCGAACTCTGCTCGTACTAGCCACAATGAGCCCAGTTTCTGCACAGCTATTCGAGAAAGTGTGCAACTGCAGCGTGAAAATCGCGGACGATGATTGCTTCATCGTCAATGAACAGAATTCGGTATTTTCCGCACTCTCCGGGCAAACATTCGATAAATTCGACATCTCGTTCTCTGATTTCGCTTCACTCAGATCACTCGGGCTTCTTTCTGATTCGGGTAGATACAGTGTCACAAAAGACACAGAAAATGAGGAGTTCTCGTGGGGGTTCTCGGGAATAACGAGAAAGTTCTCGATGGATCGTCAGAAGACAGACTTTGGAATAATTATGTTCTCCAGCGTCGGGTGCGAGCTTCGAAGTTTGATTGCAATCGAACCGCCAGATGGATTCAAAGAAGCGACAGAAAGTTATTTCGTAAGAAAAGGGTTTCGTTTCATGGACTCACCGGAAGACTAATTCCCAATATTCCTCACCCCATAGGCTTTGGTAGTATCAATTTCTAAGGCAGGGTTTATGCCTCCGACCCTCAGATGAGGGGTCAGGTAAGTTTCTATTACGCTTAGCCCCGAGAATAACAGACGCCTGTATCCCAGCTGCGACTATGCCGTCAGGGCAGCTGACTCCCAGTGTCGGCGGTCGCAGCCGTCAATCAGGCCTCCGGCGAAATTCAGCGTCAGGGCACGCAAAATCTCAAACCGGGCTAATCAGCACCTTGCCGCCGCGTGCTTCACCGGCCGCATGTGCCGCGGCATCCTTGATCTCTTCGAACGTGTAACGACCCGCAACGGCCATGTGCAGAACACCATCGGCCATCAGCTGCCCCAACTCTGCATAGAGCGCCTGGACCTCCGCCGGGGCTGACAGCTGCAGCCATTGGGACATCCAGAAGCCGCGCATGGTGATGCCGCGGAAATGCAGGTGCCCGCCGTAGATCTGGCAGGGCTCCTTGCTGAGCACGCCGTAATTCACGAGGGTCGCGCCGTTCGCCAGGACCTGCGCGATCGCATCGGTGGACGGGCCGGCGATGGCGTCGAGGCCGAGCTTCACCGGCTCGCCGGACGTCGCGTCCTCGACCTTCGCCTTCAACTCGTCTGACGGGCCGCCGACATGCTCGATCACGACCGCGCCGGGGATGTCTTCCAGATGCGCGCCCGCCGCCTGGCGCCGGACAATATTGAGGGTGCGGATGCCCCGGTTTGCGGCCAGCTGGGCGAAGCAGGTGCCCACCGCCGAGTTGGCGACATTCTGGATGGCCCAGTCCCCGGCCTCCAGGGCCACATAGTCGCGCAGCATCAGCCCCGCCGTGGCAGGGCCCGAGCGCAGCATGGCGGCCTGCTCCAGATCGATTTCCGGCGGCAGCGGGAGCAACGCGTCGACGGGTCGGACGATCTTGCTCTGCCATGTCGGGGCGGTGATCGGCACCACCAGGTCGCCAACACTGAACCCGCCGACATCCGGGCCGGTGGCGACGATGCGCCCGACCCCCTCGCGCCCCATGGCACACGGCAGCGGCGGCGGCGCGCCGCCATAGATGCCCGCCGTCATCATGATGTCCGACGGGTTGAGCGGCATGTGGATCATGTCGATCTCGACCTCGCCCAGCCCCGGCGGGGACGGCGGCGGGGCCTCGACGCATTCGAGGACTTCGGCTGCGGGGCCGAAGCTGGAGAACTGAATTTTCTGAATCATGGGATGCTCTTTGGCGAAAGTTCTGTGGCGCGATCAAACCAGGATTAGTGCGCCTCGTCCCAGGTGTCGCCGATGCCCGCGTCCGCGACCAGCGGCACGGCCATGTTGACGACGGGGGCGGCCGCGCCCTCCATCACGTCGCAGATGACCTCGATGAGCTCGTCGACCTCGCCGTCGGGGGCCTCGAACAGCAATTCATCATGCACCTGCAGGAGCATGGTTGATGACAGCTTGTGCTTCGCCAGCGCATCGGGCACCCGGATCATCGCGCGCTTGATGATGTCGGCGGCGGCGCCCTGGATCGGCGCGTTGATGGCCTGGCGCTCGGCGAAGCCCCGCACGGCCTGGTTCTTGTCCTGGATGCCGGTCAGGTAGATGCGCCGCCCGAAGATGGTCTCGACGAAGCCGGCCTCGTGGGCAAACGCCTTGGTGGCGTCCATGTATTCCTTGATCGCCGGGTAGCGCTCGAAATAGGCCTTGATGTAGGCGCCGGCCTCGCTGCGCTCGATGCCCAGATTGCGGGCCAGCCCGAAGGCGGAGATGCCGTAGATGATGCCGAAGTTGATGGCCTTGGCGTTGCGCCGAACCATCGGATCCATGCCCTCGACCGGCACGTCGAAGACCTGGCTGGCGGTCATCGCGTGGATGTCCTGCCCGTCCTGGAAGGCGGCAATCAGCGCCTCCTCGCCCGCCACATGGGCGACGACGCGCAGCTCGATCTGGGAATAGTCGAGGCTGACCAGCTTGTTGCCCTTGTCGGCGATGAACGCCGCGCGGATCTTGCGGCCTTCTTCCGTGCGCACCGGGATGTTCTGCAAGTTGGGGTCGTTCGACGACAGCCGCCCGGTCTGGGCGATGGCCATGCCGTAAGACGTGTGGACCCGGCCCGTCTCGGGGTGGATCTGCTCCACCAGCGCATCGGCATAGGTGGATTTGAGCTTCTGCACCTGGCGCCAGTCGAGGATCACCTGGGGCAGCTCATGGCCCTGGGCCGCCAGCTCGTCGAGCACGTCGGCCGAGGTGGTCCAGGCCCCGGTCTTGCCCTTCTTGCCGCCCTCGATGCCGAGCTTGTCATACAGAATTTCGCCGAGCTGCTTGGGCGAGCCGACGTTGAACTCCTCGCCCGCGACCTTGTGGGCCTTCTTCTCCAGGGTCGCCATGCGCTTGGCGAAGTCCTTCGACAGATCCACCAGGGTCTCGGCGTCGGCCTTGATGCCGGCGCGTTCCATGGCGACGATCACCGGCACCAGCGGCCGCTCGATGGTCTCGTAGACCGCGGTCATGCGTTCGCCCGGCAGGCGCGGCTTGAAGCGGGAATGCAGCCGCCCGGTGACGTCGGCGTCTTCGGCGGCATAGTCGAGCGCCTTGTCGAGCGGGACCTCGGCGAAGGTGATCTTGTTCTTGCCCTTGCCGACGACGGCCTCGAACTTGATGTTCTCGCGCTCCAGGTGGCGGAAGGTCAGATCGTCGAGCCCGTGCTTGTTGCGCCCGCCGTCGAGCACATAGGACAACAGCATCGTGTCGTCTATCGCAACCGCCGCGAGCGGCGCTTCGCCGGGGAGATGTTTCTCGACCGCGCGGGTGAGCACCAGCAGATCATACTTGGCGTTGTGGGCGACCTTGAGCACCGACGGGTCCTCGAGCAGATCCTTCAGGGGCTTGAGCGCCCTGGCGAGATCGATCTGTTTGAGCGCGCCGTTTGATTTGCCGTTCGATTTTCCGCCGGACTTGCCGTTCGCCTTCTCGCTGTCCGCCACAGGCTCGCCGAGCAGGTCGAGCTCTTCGACTTCGGCCTCCGGTTCCACATGGCCGACGGGCACGTAGCAGGCGCGCCCCGGCGCATAAGAGAGCGAATAACCGACCAGCTGCGCGCGCATGGCGTTGAGCGAGGTGGTCTCCGTGTCGAAGGCCACCACGCCCGCATCGCGCGCGCCGGCGATCCATGCCGCCAGCGTCTCTTCGTCCTGCACCAGTTCGTACTCGTCGTCGGTGGGCGCCTCGGCCGCCTGCGCGGCCTGGGTCTGGGCGGCATCGATCAGCCCGTGGGCGACGAAGCGGCTCTCGACCCGCTGGGTGAGCGTGCGGAACTCCATCGCCTGGAGGAATTCGACGACCGTGGCCGGGTCGGGATCCTTCAGCGCGAAGTCGGCGATCTCGTGGTCGGTCTCGACATCGTCCTTCAGGCGGACCAGGTCGCGGCTGACCCGCGCCAGGTCGGCGAACTCGATCAGATTCTCGCGGCGCTTGTTCTGTTTTATCTCGCCGGCCCGGTCGAGCAGCGTGTCGAGGTCGCCATACTCGTTGATCAAAAGCGCGGCCGTCTTCACGCCGATGCCCGGAACACCGGGGACGTTGTCGGTGGAATCGCCGGCCAGCGACTGGACATCGACGACCTTGTCCGGGGCGACGCCGAACTTGTCCATCACCTCGTCCTCGCCGATGACGAGGTCCTTCATGGGGTCGAACATCTTCACGCGCTCGCGCACGAGCTGCATGAGGTCCTTGTCGGACGACACCACGACGGTCTCGATCCCCTGGGCCTCGGCTTCGCGGGCATAGGTGGCAATCAGATCGTCGGCCTCATAGCCCTCGAGCTGGATCGCCGGCAGGCCGAAGGCCACCGTCGCATCGCGGACCAGCTGGAACTGCGGCCGCAGCTCCTCGGGCGGGGCGTCGCGGTTGGCCTTGTATTCGGGGTAGATGTCGTTGCGGAAGGTCTTGCGCGACGCGTCGAAGATGACGGCCATGTAATCGAGTGCGCCGTCGTCATGGGCCCGGTCGATCATCTTCAGCAGCAAGTTGACGTAGCCGTTCACCGCGTTGGTGTGGACGCCGTCGGAGCGCTTGAAGGCATCGAGCGGGCTCGAATGATAGGCGCGGAAGATGAAGCCCGAGCCATCGATCAGATACAGACGCGCGGGGCTTTCATCTGTCGGGGCGCCGCCCGCTGTTTTTTTGTCAGCCATGCACTAGTTTTAACGTAATTCAACACGCCCAGACAGGCCGGGATGCCGGTGTTCGGCAGAAAACGGGGGATATTCCATGGCAGACGGATCAGGCGGATCAGCCATCATCATCGGCGTCGGCGCCGAACGGGGCACCGGGGCCGCCGTCGCGCGCAGGTTTGCCGCCGGCGGGCTGCACACGGTGCTCGCCGGTCGCACGGAAGAACGTCTGGCCGAACGCCGGGACGAGATCATCGCCGCGGGCGGTTCCGCCTCGGTGCATGTGCTGGATGTGCGCAAGGAAGACGAGGTCACCGCGCTGTTCGATGCGGCGGAAGCCGCGCACGCCCCGATCAGAAGTGTGACGTTCAACCCCGGCGCCAACGTCCGCCACCCGCTGGCCGAGACCGAGGCCTGGATGTTCGAGCATCTCTGGCGGGTGTCATGCTTCGGCGGGTTCCTGGTCAGCCGCGAGGCGACCCAACGCATGGCAGCTGCCGGCGGCGGGTCGCTTCTCTTTACAGGTGCAACCGGATCGCTACGCGGGGCCAACGGTCACGCGGCGTTCGCCGCGGCCAAGGCGGGGCTGCGCATGGTCGCCCAGTCGGCAGCCAGGGAGTACGGGCCCCAGGGCGTGCATGTGGCCCACATCATTGTGGACGGAGCGATCGACGGGGAGAAGATCCGCCAGGGGTTCGCCGAGCGCGCCGCGGAACTCGACGCCTTGGGGCAAGACGACAACATGCTCGACCCCGATGCCATCGCCGAGGCCTTCTGGCAGGTGCACGCCCAGCCGCGCAGTGCGTGGACCCACGAGCTGGATCTGCGGCCCTGGACGGAGAATTTCTAAGGGGGAAATTCCAGGCACCACAACCCCGGTCAAACCCCAGGCCGCATACGGCCCTACCGCATTGTCAAATCCCGCCTCATATGTGATCAATTGCCCATGCTCGCTCAACTGAAACCCGACAATATTCGCTTCGCGCTGTGGTGCGTCGGCCGCATGCTCGCCGGCCAGCCCCGGACCTGCCCCTATTGCGACAACGCCACGTCGGAGCTGGTCGGCCGGGAGAAGCTGATCCTCGCGCTGCGCCGCTGCACCAACTGCAAGCTGCTGTTCCGCACCCCCAAGGACGAGCCCGAGGCCGCGCGCAAATATTACGAGACCCGCTACAACACCGCCGCCACCCCGGCCACCGACCTGCCGACGATGGAGGTGCTGGCTGCGGCCAAGGCGTCGAAATTCAAGGGTTCGCGCTGGGACTTCAGCGAGAAGGTGGAGTTCGTCAAAGGCTTCGGCGGCAAGACCCTGCTGGAATTCGGCTGCTCGTGGGGCTACACGCTGGCCCAGTTCCGCGAGGCCGGCTACGACGTGACCGGGTTCGAATATTCGCGGCCCCGCGCGTCGTTCGGACGCGAGCATCTGGACCTCGATATCCTCGAGGAATACGCCCAGATCGACGCGGTGCCGGACAATTCCTACGACGTGATCTTTACCAACCATGTGCTCGAACATCTGCCCGACCTGAAGGTCGCCTTCCGCCTGTTCGCGCGGCTGCTGACCCCAGGCGGCACCCTGGTGATGGTGATCCCGAACGGCAGCGGCCCGACGGCCATGCAGCTGGGTGCTGCAATGATCAGCCAGGAGCATGTGACGTCGCTGACGGCGGAGTTCTTCGACCGCAACGTGGCCGACTACGGCTTCACCCTGCGCTACATGACCGAGCCCTATTCCGGCACACCCCGGGACTATGCGCAGATCAGCGCCGCGCCCGAAGACCTGCCCGGCAAGGAGCTGGTCGTCATCGCCCAACACGCGGACGGTTAACTTCGGGCGGTAGCCGCCTTGTCTAGATCGCCTTGATCAGCAGGACGATCTGCTCGCGCAGGCTCTCGATCAGGCCGGGGCTCACCGCCTCCACCGGGTCGACACCGGCGGTGAGGGACACACCGAGCACGCCCATCGCGACGGGAATCGAGATCAGCACCAGGAGCACGACCGCGACGGCGAGGTTACCGACCGTCGCCAGGGGAAAGCTCGCCCGGTCCTTCATGCGCCGGCGGCGCGTGCGCCGCTCGCGGCCGATCAGCAGCACCACATAGCGGCGCAGCAGTGGAATCGAGAAGCGCAGATCGACGCTGTGGGCGCCGCGTTCGCGGGCACCGAACTGCATCTTGATCTCGCGCAGCTGCTCGTCGGTGAAGCTGCGGGCGAGCGCGGGCGACATGTCCCGGAAGAAATCCTCCAGGAACGGGTCCTTGTTGGCCGGATCGCCGCGAAATATGTGGACTGCGCCCATGATCGGCACAGACTGGCAGCTTGTGGTTAAGGAACCGCAAAAACTCCCGACATTTGGAGCTATCTATTCGCGGCTTTTATTTCTGTGGCGGCCAGTTGTCCGACGGCATCAGGTCGAGCTGGGTGCCGAAGCCCGGCAGCGCCTTGAACCGTTCCTGCCAGGCGACCATGCCCGGGAAGTCCGCCGCGTCGTAGCCGGCATCCACCAGGAAGGACGAGACCGGGTAGCAGGCGATGTCGGCGATCGTCGGCCGGTCGCCGACCAGCCAGTCATGGGCCGCCAGGTGGGGCTCGATGATGCCGAGGCCGCGGTCCGCGACCTTCTTGAAGTAGTCGAAGACCGGCCCCGGGCCGGCGCCGAACAGGAGCTCGAAACGCAGCCGGGCGAGGCCGTAGCCGAAGAAATCCACCGCGAAGCCGACCCAGTCACCCATCCGCGCCTCCTCGTCCCAGCCCGCGGGCCCGAACTGGCCGGTCTGTTCGATCAGGTAGCGCAGCGTGTCATGGCTCTGGCGCAGGAGAATATCGCCATGGCGCAGTGCGGGCACCTTGCCGAGCGGATTGACCTCGAGATACGCGGCCTCGAGGTTGCCGCCGCCCGCGATGTCGACCAGTTCGAAGTCATAGGCGGTGCCGGTCAGCGCCAGCATCAGCGCGGTCTTGTAGGCGTTGCCCGAACGCGGGTGCCCATAGAGCGTGTAGTCGGCCATTGGTTCGATCTCCTGCAGCGTCACTGGATGTCTCGCCTGCATTATAGAACAGACCGGTCTGTCCGCGATGTTACGCTTGGAAACGCAACCAAGCCGAGAGACCAACCCATGGAACAACGCCTCAGCCTCATCACCCTCGGGGTCGCCGACCTCGACCGCAGCCGGGCCTTCTATGCAGACGGGCTGGGCTGGACCCCCTCGACCCTGGGCAGCGGCGAGGTCGTGTTCTTCCAGGCCGCGGGCGTGGTGTTCGGGCTGTATGGCCGCGCGGCGCTGGCCGCGGATGCCGGGCTTCCTGATTCCGACGGTGCCGGTTTCCGGGGCGTCGCACTCGCCTACAACACCCGGACCCGCGACGAAGTCGACGCGGTTCTGGCGCTGGCCGAACGGGCCGGCGCGCGCATCACCAAGCCTGCCGAGGAAGCCTTCTGGGGCGGTTATTCGGGCTATTTCGCCGACCCGGACGGGCATCTGTGGGAGGTGGCGTGGAACCCGGGGATGGAGATCGACGCCGCCGGGCATGTCAGCCTGCCGCCCGACCCCTAGTCGAAATTGCCGACCCTTACGGGGTTTTCAGGCGGGACCTCCATGCGGGTCCTCATGTAGGACGGGGCAGGCGCCAGAAGAAACGCTCGCGCACGGCGCGCTCCTGGGTGAAGCCCAGCTTCTGCAGGGTGCGGACCGAGGCCACGTTGTCGTCCGCGCAATCGGCGATCACGGCCGTGGTGGCGCTGTCACGGAACGCCCAGGTGACGAGCGCCGCGCAGCCCTCGGCCGTGAGGCCGCGGCGGCGATGGGCCGGAACGATCTGATAGCCGAGTTCGACCTCACCCGACGCGTTGGGCGGGCCGGTGAAGGTCGCGGCGCCGACGATCATGCGTTCGGTGTTGTAACGGAACAGCCACAGCCCCCAGCCGGCCGGGTCGAGCGGTGCGGTGTGGCCCAATGCGGGATTGGCCGCATCATCGAGACGCTGGGCAAAGGCGGGCAGCTTGGCCGCCAGGTCCGGGTCGGGGAAATCGCGGTGGATGGCACCGCCGGCCAGCTCGGCCGCCGCCCTGCGGTCAGACAGAAGCGCGCGCGCCAGGTCGCGGCCGACGGGCACAAGCGACAGGCGCCCGGTCACGAGCGGTGCGGGAAGCGACGGGTCGGGTGTGATCAATGCCCGGCGGACGCGGGCGCGTCGGCAGACCCGGGGGCAGACAATGCGAACTGGCGCCCGCAATAGGGGCAGTCGATCTCTTTCTTCTCGCCCATGTTCAGGAACACACGCGGGTGGCCGAGTGCTCCGCCGCCGCCGTCACAGGCGATCTCGCGGCTGTCGACCTCGATGATTTCGGGCGGCTGCATGGTCGGCGAACTCCCTGGATCGGCTTCATCATCCTGCGCGGGCGGTTGTGCCACGCGCGTGGACGCCATACATAGGCGAAGCGCCTGATCGCGACAACATCTTCCGAAACCCGATTACGCCCCGAGCGAAACGCCCGCCATGACGCCCTACGACACACCGCCACAACCCGGCCCGGATGCGGACACAACCCAGGATGCGTTGCCGGATCTCGCGATCTCGGCCGTGGGCGTGGACAAGACCTATCGGGCCGACGGCGGGGGCCGGGTGCACGCCCTCAAATCGGTCGACCTGGAGGTGCCGCGCGGCCGCATTTTCGGCCTGCTGGGGCCGAACGGCGCCGGCAAGTCGACCTTCATCAATATCCTCGCCGGCCTGGTGATCAAGACCGGCGGAACCGCCAAGGTCTGGGGTATCGACATCGACCGCGAACCGCGCCAGGCGCGCGCGGCGATCGGCGTGGTGCCCCAGGAACTCAACCTCGACGCCTTCTTCAGCCCGCGCGAGATGCTCGAGGTGCAGGCCGGTTTCTACGGCGTGCCGCCGGCCGAGCGACGCACCGCCGAGATCCTCGAACGGGTCGGGCTGGCCGACAAGGCGGAAGCCTATTCCCGCTCCCTGTCGGGCGGCATGCGACGCCGCCTGCTGGTGGCCAAGGCGCTGGTGCACAACCCGCCCGTGCTGGTGCTCGACGAGCCGACCGCCGGCGTGGACATCGAACTGCGCCAGTCCCTGTGGGCCTTCGTGCGCGAACTCAACGACAACGGCACCACCGTCGTCCTGACCACCCATTATCTGGAAGAGGCCGAAGAGCTCTGCGACCGCATCGCGATCATCAACGAAGGCCAGGTGATCGCCTGTGACGAGACCCGCGCGCTGGTCGAGCGGCTCGATAACAAGGAGCTGCGTATCGTGCTCACCTCGGAGCTCGCAGCACTGCCGGACAATCTGCAGCCGTTCAACGTGGAGCTTACCGACCCCCGCACCCTGATCTTCCGCTACCGCACCCGCGAGACGGAGGTGCACGAAATTCTCGATGCCGTGTCGACAGCCGGCCTGGCGGTGGCCGACCTGTCGACCGAGGAGCCCGACCTGGAAGACGTGTTCCTGGCCCTGACCCGGGGCGACACGAACGCTGCATGAGTTCTGTATGAGGTTCCGCTACACTCTGTTCTTGGCCGCGTTCCTGGCGGCCTGCGCCCCGCGCATCCAGGATCCGGGGCCCTTCGCCGAGACGCCGATGCCGCCGACCCTCACGAAAACCCATTTTGTCACACCCGACGGCACCCGGCTGCCGCTGCGGCGCTGGCTGCCCGACACCACACCGCACGCCGTGATCGTGACCCTGCACGGGTTCAACGATTACTCGAACGCGTTCGGCGAAATCGGTCCGCGCCTGGCCGAGAACGGAATCGCGACGATCGCCTATGACCAGCGCGGTTTTGGGGCATCGGATCAGGCCGGAGACTGGCCCGGCGGCGAACAGCTGCGCGCCGACGCACGCGCCGCGATCACGGCGGCCCGCGCGGCCCATCCCGGCGCACGGGTATATGCGATGGGCGAGAGCATGGGCGGGGCCGTCCTGATGTCGGCCTGGTCGGACGCGGCGCTCGAGACGGACGGGCTGATCCTCGTGGCACCGGCGGTGTGGGGCCGGGCAACGATGCCCTTCTATCAAAGCATGAGCCTGTGGCTGTTCGCGCACACCATGCCGTGGATGCCGCTCACCGGCCAGGGCATCGAGCGTAGCCCGTCGGACAATGTCGAGATGCTGCGTGCGCTCGGCCGGGATCCGCTGGTGATCAAGAACACGCGGGTCGATTCGATCTGGGGAATCGTCAACCTGATGGACGAGGCGCTCGACGCGGCGGCGACCTTCGACGCACCCGCGCTGATTTTGTATGGCGCCAATGACGACATCGTGCCGCCCGAGGCATCACAGCAGATGCTCGCCGACTTGCCCCATGCCCCGGACAGCCAGCGTCGGATCGCCGTGTATGCAGACGGCTATCACATGCTGCTCCGCGATCTACAGAGCGACATAGTGTTACGTGATATCCTGAGCTGGATCGAAGACCCGGCGCAAAAATTGCCGTCGGGCGCGGATGCGGGCAACCCGCATTTGCGGTTTTCGAAACGCTAGTCCGCGCTGTCGTCCTCGGATTTCAGATCCAGCGAGGCCGAGTTCATGCAATAGCGCAGTCCGGTGGGTGGCGGGCCATCGGGGAACACATGACCGAGATGCGCGTCGCATTTGCTGCAGACCACCTCATTTCGCACCATCCCATAGGCACGATCTGTCCGGGTCTCGACCGCTTCTTCGGTCACGGGTTGCCAGAAACTCGGCCAACCGGTGCCGGAATCGAATTTTTCACCGGATTTGAACAACGGCGTGTCGCAGCACACGCAATGAAACGTGCCGGGATCCTTTGAATCATTGTATTTTCCGGAAAACGCCGGCTCCGTGCCGGCCTGACGGGTAATTTGGTACTGTTCGGGCGTCAACTCACGCCGCCATTCCTCGTCGGTTTTCTCAATTTTGGACTCGCCGTCGCCGCTCATTCTCGATTCTCCCGTCTCTAAAGACACCGATATTAACTATTTGCGACAATATGGGGCGCAAAAGGCGCCCCGGCAATGTGTTGGGCAATGCAGCTTTGCTTGACCTTCGCGCCCTTTGGCGCAATTCTCCCGCCCGTGACGCGCCCGTAGCTCAGCTGGATAGAGTATCGGCTTCCGAAGCCGAGGGTCGCAGGTTCGAATCCTGCCGGGCGCGCCATTCTTGGCACGCTACTTGCTTCTTTATTGTGACAGAACCCGTATTTTTGTCTCGGAAGTTTTACGACCACACGTTAACCATTTTGCGCACAACCATTCCGGTACTATCATACGCGCTGGTTATTAGCTCTTCGGAGCACGTCAGGTCGCGACAATCCGCGACACGTAGGGAACGAAACAACCTGAGAGCGAAGCCAATGCACAGTCTTTCTAAAAACATCCACGCCATTGTACTCACCCTGGCATTCGCCGTCGCAATCGCCGGATTCTCGGCGTCCGGCGCCGTTGCACAGGCCACGAAGCTTGTCTTCGAAGAGCGCGCCGCCGACAGCAAGTCCACAATCGAATTCGAGACCAACGGGCGGATCGAAATTTCCTGGCGCGCAACCGGCGGGGCCTTCCAGGTGACGGTCCTCGATCCGACGAATAACAGCAAGCTGGTTGCAAGTGCTCCGCAATCGCGCGACGGCGACGATTCGCCGCCGATGGTCGGCAAGCTGCCGTTCTCGCGTCCGGGCAAACTGAAGTTCCAGGTCGAGGCCTCCGGCCCCTGGCACATCCGGGCGATCGAGTTCAACGCACCCAAGTAGGCAGGCACGCCGCGGGTCCGCCAACTTCCGGCGACCAAAACGGCCGATACGCCTCGCTTCAAGAATTCTTGCGCACGAGCCGCTCCAAGAGCGGCTCGTTTCGCGTTGCCTTGTTGTTGCCACTTCACGACCATGAGGTTGCGAATATTACCGGGCATATTCCTGGTCGATCGGATGTCAATCCTCGCAATCCGAGAATTGTTCTGCCGCCACACGAGCAAGATGCGTTAAAGTGTTCCGGAAATCACAACCAGAAGACACCCCTTCGACCCCGCGGCCCCGGCCGCATGAGACCACGACCATGAACGAAGCCGTCAGCACCAGCGACAAGCCCGCACGCAGCCTCGACGAGATTCCGCCGGTCCCTGCGCCCGGAAGTGCGCCGGGACGCAGCAGCGAGCCCCGCCCGACGCCCCGCAGCGTCGGCGCACGCATGACCGTCGGCCCCGGCATCAACCTGAAGGGTGAGATTTCCGACTGCGATACGCTGGTCGTCGAGGGGACAATCGATGCCACGCTGGTCGGAGAGATACTGGAAGTCTCCGAGGGCGGCACGTTCACGGGTACCGCGAATGTCGCCGAGGCGGAAATCAACGGCCGTTTCGAAGGCGAACTGACGGTCACCGGCGTATTGCAGATTCGCAGCGGCGGACATGTGACCGGCACCATCAGATATGGCCGCATCGAAGTCGATTCCGGGGGTGAAATCTCCGGCTCGGTCACCCGCGAGGACAACAACCCGCGCCCGGCCACATCACCGATCTCCGCGCCGCGCCGCGACAGCCAGCCGAGCGCCAACTAAAGGGCCGTCACAGAAATTGTGCGGCGAAACCGCACATTATTCGCCCGATCGATTGACTCTCGCGGGTCCGATTCCTACATTCCCGCCATCTTCGAAAAACCGGTTCCGGCAGGTGCGAAAAGCGCCAGGCCGATTCGGAACGAGCATATCCCACAGGATTGCGCGCGCCCTTCCTCGCCGCAAGCTGATGGTCATTGTTACACCGCGTCGCTGGCGGGCACCCCGACCCAGCGCACGCCACGCATATATGGAGTGTGTAAATGACAGACGAAAAACTACCGATCGCAATTCTCGCCGCCGCCGGCTTCGCTGAAGTCACCTTCACCGACACGCAAAAGACACTGATCGCCAAAGGGCACGCGATGAAAGTGATCTCGCCCGACGGCGGGCTCGTCCAGGGCTGGCATGCCGACGCCTGGGGCCATCATTTCATGGCCGATGAGTCCATCGGCGATTCCCTGGCTGCCGATTATTGCGGCCTGATCCTGCCCGACGGCCGCAACAGCGCCCATACGTTGGCTGAGAACCCTCACACCAAGCGCCTGATCGCGGCATTCCTCGATGCCGAACAGCCGGTCCTGGTCATCGGCGAGGCCATCAGCCTGCTGGTGTCCTCCGATCTCGCGGCGGGCCGTCGCCTCGCGGGCGGCGCCGAACTCGGCGAAGAGCTGAGCCGCGCGGGGGCCCATTGGGTGCCCGACGAGGATGTCGTGATCGAAGGCTCGCTGATCACTGCCACGTCGGCCGCCACCGGCGCCGGGCTGATCGGCACGTTCCTGGAAGCGCTTACCGAAAGTTCGGTGCCCCAGGCCGCGTAACCGACCTACGGCGCAGTAAGTAGAAATTTTGGCAGACGCCCGGCTCCGGCCGGGCGTTTTGCTATTTGGCACCTTGATATCTAGTACTAGGCGGCGCGCTCGAAGCTGACGAGCAGGCTTTGGACCGGCTGGTCATACTCCTGGCGCAACACGATCGGGCTGGATTCGGTGCTCGAAAACCCGGCATCGGCCGCGATCTTCTCGAGATACGCCAACGCGTGGGTATAGCGCCCGGAATGTTCGAGCTTCCAGGTCTCGGTCGTCGCCAGCGCATCCTCGAACGTCGCGATGAAGATCCCGCCCGGCGCAAGCACACGCCGGCATTCGCCAAACAGCGGCGCCAGTTCACCGATATAAACAAAAACATCCGCCGCGAGGATCGCATCGGCGCTCGCACCGGGCTGCGCCTGCATGGCCGAGAGAAGATCATCCTCGATCAGCTGCGCATAGATGCCACGGGCCTCGGCCTTGCTCAACATCTCGGTCGAGAGGTCGACCCCGATGATTGGACCGACCTGGCCCTGCACGGCCATCCCGGCCATCCCGGTACCGCAGCCCAGATCGATCGTCGGGCCGACCCCGTCGGGACGCGTCACACGCAAGGTCCCCGCCACCTGTAGCGGACCGGTGTAACGGAGGTTTTCGGTCAGATGCTCATCGAAATCTTCGGCGTACCAGTCGAAGAAATCGATCACATAGGTACTCGGCGCATGCTCGGGCACGGGCCCCTCGCCCAGCGCGGCAATCATATAGGCCGGCCCGGTCCGTGTAGGATCGATCTCGAGACAACGCCGGTAGTGGGCGAGTGCAAGCGCATCCCTGCCCTCACGGCCCTCGATATCACCGAGAAGCCAGTGCGCGGTAATGCAATCGGGGTCGAGCACGATCGCGCGTTCGAAAAATGCCCGACCCCGCTTCAGATCGCCATGAAACAACAGGGACGCACCCACATCAGCCGTGTGATCCGCTTCGACGGCATTCCCCTTCGTGTCGGCGTCAACCGCATCGTCGGGCCGGCCGACTTCGCGCAGAGCACCGGCATAGAGCCGCCACGCCGCAACATGATTGGGCGTATGTTCGAGAATGTCTTGAAGCAAGGACACCGCGGCAGCGAAGTCACCGTCCCGGTGCAAACGCTGGGCTTTAAAGAATTCGTCCGGTGTCATTCAACGGTCAGGCGAGAGTGCCGCTCAATTGCAGCCCTTGGTCTTGCCACCCTTCTTGCCGCCGCTCGGCGGCGGACATGGCGAGGGCAGAGTCTTTGCGTTCGCGCTGCGATCAAGCTGGACGATGGTCGGCGCGGCATAGATGACGCCAGCGGCGAGGCCGAGGCGCGTGAGCGCCTTGCGGCGGCTCATGGCGCGGGAAGTGTTGTTTTCGGTGGTCTGTTGGTCTGCCAAATTCAAGCTCCGGTGCCGGCTCGGACCGCCCACACAAATAGTCCCGGTCCTCCCCCGACCGATGTCGCATCATATATCGGGTCGATCCGCCTGCGCAACAAGATGCGAAATTAGTTTTTCAGTGTTAACAACGTCTTATCGACATGTCCGAGCCACCTGATACCCCTAGCGAAGATATCGCCGCCGCCGCGCTCACGATCGAGACGACACGCGGTGTCGGGCGTTATTTGGTAAGTCTCGGATACGCCGTCCTCACCGAGTTCACACTGGCCAACAACCGCCGCGCCGATGTGATCGGACTCGCAGACAACGGGCATTTCGTGATCGTCGAGGTGAAGGTCAGCGTGGCCGACCTGCGCGGCGACACCAAATGGCCCGAATATGAGGATTTCTGCGACCAACTCTATTTCGCGGTGCCGCCGGGATTCCAGAACGAGCTCGTGCCTGAGAGAACGGGCCTGATTATCGCCGATTCCTGGGGCGCGGAAGCGATCCGCGAGGCCCCCGACACGGGCCTGCATGCGAGCCGCAGGAAGACGTTGACGGTGCGGTTTGCGCGCGCCGCCGCGAAACGCCACCAGCGCCTGGTCGACCCCCGGGTCTAATGCGAGTCCTGGTCGGCGTTCAGCCGGCGATGCGCGAGATTGTGTCGGTCGTGGAAAACCCATCGACGAGATCGGCCAACACGACCCGGCCGCCATACGACGCCACCAGTTCGCCGCCGACCACTTCGTCCACACTGTAGTCCGCCCCCTTGACCAAGACATCGGGCCGGACCGCCTCGATCATCGCCAGCGGCGTGTCGTCGGCGAACAGGACCACCCCATCGACACCCGCGAGAGACGCGATGACCCGGGCGCGCGCGCCTTCGGGTTGGACCGGCCGGCCCTCGCCCTTGAGGCGTTTGACCGACGCATCGTCATTCAAGGCCACAATCAACCGGTCGCAGGCCGCACTCGCCTGTTCGATCAGCGATATGTGTCCCGGATGCACGATGTCGAAGCAGCCGTTGGTGAAACCCACAGAAAGGCCCCGCGCGCGCCATTGGGCAATGCGTTCCTGCAGCCCGGCCGTGTCCAGGATTTTCGCTGCCAAGCCGGGCGCGCCGCCCAGCCCATCGGCCAGTTCATCGATCCGCACGACGGCGGTGCCGACTTTTGCGACCACCAGCCCCGCGGCCACATTGGCGAGCTGTGCAGCGTCGACGACACCCATGCCCGCGGCGAGCCCGGCCGCAACCGTCGCCACGACCGTGTCCCCGGCACCCGAGACATCGAAGACCTCGCGGGCCAGTGCCGGCAGATGCACTTCGTCCGTGCCGCTCACCACGGTCATGCCGTTGGCACCACGCGTCGCAATCACCGCATCCAGCCCGCAGGTCTCGATCAGATGCCGCGCCGCCGCCGCGACCTCCGCATCACTATCAACCGGCATCCGTGACGCCGCGCCCAGTTCGCGCCGGTTCGGCGTGATCACGCCGGCGCCACGATAGCGGGTGAAATCGATCCCCTTGGGATCGACCACAACCGGGACGCCCGCAGCGCGCGCGGCATCCATCGCCGCGGCGATCATCGCGTCGGTCAGCACGCCCTTGCCATAGTCCGACAGGATGAGCGCACCGCAGTTTTCATCGGCGACGGACGCGGTCACATCGGTCGCCAGCTGCGCCAGCAATTCGTCCGACAGTGACGTGAGCTGCTCCTCGTCGGTGCGCAACAATTGCTGGCCGCCGGCGATAAACCGCGTCTTCACGGTCGTCGGGCGATCGCTGTCCGCGATCAGCGACAAGCCTACCGCGCGCTCGCAGGACAGGACCTCGGCCGCCTCGCGGCCCGACGGGTCATCCCCGACAACCCCGAACAACCGGGTTTCAGTGCCCAGGGCCGACAGGTTCCGCGCCACGTTTCCCGCGCCGCCAACCGTCACGGCCTCGCGGTCAATCCGCAGGACCGGGATCGGCGCCTCGGGTGAAATCCGCTCGACCTCGCCATAGACGAAGCGATCGAGCATCACGTCCCCGACGCAAACCACATGCGCCGACCCGAGACGGGCCAACCAATCAATCAATCGCGGCTTGTTGTTCATCGCATCCCTCTTAGCAGGTGCGGGTATGTGCCGTCATCCGCCCGAGAATACGCATCGGTTACGGGCCCGGCGATGGGTTCCGGTGAAACAGGAAATCCGCCTGGATCGGCGCGCCGTCCGGCCCGACGCTCACATTGTAGCGGCCGACCTCGGTAAACCCGGCGTCGACCATCAACGCAATAACGTCATCGGCCAGGGCCTGGCCCTCATACAACGCCTCGAACGACGCCTCCACATAGACATGTTCGAACGCGGCCAGCACATCATCCGCGCCGCGCAGCACCTCGAGCTCGAAGCCCTGCACGTCGATCTTCAGGAGCGCCGGCGCTGTCAGGTCGGCGCGCGACACAAAACCCGACAGCGGACCCGCCTCGACTTCGGTCACGCCCACTTCTTCGGTGCCGGGAAACAATTCCGACTGGCGGGCGGAAATCGGCAGCAGCGAGGAACTGTCGGCCGACGCGCTGACATGCATGGTCGCCGTGCCGGCGTCGGGCGAAATCGCGGTCTGAAACAACGTCACATTCCGGTCCCCCGCAAAGACCTGCCGGTAACGCGCCGCCGCATCGGGCAACGGCTCGAACGCAAAAATACGCGCGGCCGGATGAAGCGCGCGGGCCAGCAGCGAGAACTGGCCGACATTGGCCCCCACATCGACGATCGTGGCGAGCCGCATGGGCGCGATCACATCGCGATGCTCGATCGCGGCCCCGACTCCCGATCGCAGCCCATGACGGAACAGCGGATTGGGCAAGAGGCGCAAAAGCTTCACGAACTGGCGGACACGGCGAGACAGCATGTTCATGATGCCTCCTTGTCCCTGGGCGCACCCTTGTGCGCGGTGTCCTTGGGCGCACCCTTGTGCGCGGTGTCCTTGGGCGCACCCTTGTGCGCGGTGTCCTTGGGCACGCCCTTGTGTGCGGCCACGCGCAGTTCGAGTGCCGCCTCGAAACGCTCGAGGACGGCATGGCGTTCCCATTCGGATTCCGCCGCCGCACGGGCAGCGATCCCCAGCCGGAGGCGCAGGTCGCGATCGCGGGCCAGCGCCAGCACCGCGGCACCCATCGCAGGCCCGTCGGCCGGGGCGACCACCGTGCCGCAGGAGGCAACCATCTGGGCGATCTGGGTGCCTGGATCAGCGGACGCCACGACCGGGCGCCCGCTTGAAAGCATGCCGCCGAGCTTCGACGGCATGACCAGGTCCGCCGCCTCCGCCTTCTGGGGCAGCAGGTGGATATCCGCCATCGCCAGCAGGGCCGGCAGCTTTGCTTCCGGCTGCAACGGCATCAGCTTGAGGAGCTGATCGTTCAGGCCGTGGGTGCGCATCGCATTCTCGATCACATCGCGGCCCGCGCCTGCGCCCGCGATCACGAACCGCACCGGCGGGTCACCGTCACGCCGCGCGGCCACGACCGCCTGCACGGCACTGGCGATCTGGTCGATGCCCTGCTTCTCGCCGATGTTGCCGCTGTACAGGGCGACGATGGCGTCCGGCGCGATACCGATCTCGGCGCGGAACGACGCCCCGTCCGCATCCGGCCGGATGCGCTGGGTGTCGACCCAATTGGGAAATTCGACGATCCGCTCCGCCGCGACCCCCTTGCCCGCCAGCCGGTCGGCCATGCGCGGCGAGATCGTCGAGACCGTGTCGAACCGGCGCAACAGCCAGCGTTCACCCGCCTGCACCGGGCCGGCGATGGCCTTCGGCAGAAAATGCAGATCGAACGCGGCATCGAATTCGAAATCCTGGATATGCAACCAGGACAGCGCGCCCCCGAACCACGCCGCGGCCAGTCCCGCCGGCGCGACAAACGCCGTCGGCTCCACCACGAAGACCACATCCGGGCGCCAGAACATGCCCGACCATTTCGCCGGCGCCGCACTGGACAGGGCGAAACTCGCGAGATGCAGAACCCGCCGCAGGCCGGTCGCCCGGCTCGGGACATAGAGCGGGCTGCGCACCACCCGCACGCCGTTCACGACTTCCCGCCGCCACCACCATTTCGAATAGCCGGGCGAGACCTTCCAGGCCGGGTAATAGGGGGGTGCGGAGACCGCGCGCACGCTATGTCCGCGTGCGGCGAGCCAGGCCGCCATGTCGCCCGTGAACCGGCCGATGCCGGTCATCTCGGGGGCGAAATTCAGACCGTAGATAAGAATTTTCACGAGGCGATCTTCTTCGGGGCCATCATCGGTTCAGCTGGTCTTTGTAGTCCTCGGACATGGGCGAGTCCGGGTCGTTCAGTTCCTTGAGCTTCAGGGTGACCTGATACTCGTAGAACATCTTCAGCAGGCAGTAGCGCAGCCCGCGCCGCCCATCGAGGATCCCGCGCTTGACGATATACAGATACAGGAATTGCCAGATCGGCCGGGCGGGAAGGTAACGGTAGGCGAACTGCTTGAGGGCGCGGCGGCGTTCGGGACCGCGCCGGGTCAGCCGGGCCGTGATCGAGCTTTCCTTCTCGGACGCGTTCAACAGCCGCCAGGCCTCGACCGCCTCCATGCTCGAATAGTTATTGTGACGATCGAACCAGCGCTCGATGCCCTTGTCGTCCATGTGCACGAGATGGTTCTTGAGATAGCCCGGTGGGCCCTCGATCACCATGTGTTCGTGGACGATGCGTTCCTCGTAGCGGCCCTTGCCGCGCCGGATGAGGCGCAGATTGTAATTCGGATAGATCGCCCGCATGGGCTTTCCCCAGAGCCAGTTCTCACCGGCCACATAGTAACCGTGGCGCGCATCCGGATCGGCGATCGTCGCGCGGACCTCATCGGCCAGCAACGGCGTGCCGCGCTCGTCCGCATCGACGAAGAACACCCAGTCGTGGCGCAGGTCGAGATTGTCGAGCGCCCAGTTCTTGTGGGTCGCGAAATTGTCGAACACGCGCTCGACGACGGTCGCGCCCATGGAACTGGCGATCTCCACGGTGCGGTCGGTGGAGTGAGAATCGAACACGAAGACCTGGTCGGCCCAGGCGAGGCTTTCCAGGCAGATCGCGATGTTCCGTTCCTCGTCCTTGGTCGGGACGATGACGGAGACCGACACTTTGGCGGGATCAGACGATGGAGGCATAGGCGTCCTCCAGAGCGTGGCCGATCTGTGGCCATTGGAAGCGTTCGCCGACCAGCGCGCGGCCCCGCGCACCCTTGGCCCGCGCGCCGTCGACGTCGCTGAGTGCAGCGATGACCGCATCGGCGAAGGGCCCGGCCTCGGCCGGGGTCACCCAGCCCGCATCGGCATTCGCCACCTCGTGCCAGAGATTGACCTTGTCGGAGATCGCGACGGGCAGGCCGCAGGCCATCGCCTCAACCACGGCAATGCCGAAATTCTCGCTGTAGGACGGCAGGACGAACAGGTCTGAATCTGCGAGCACCTCCAGCTTGTCGTCGCCGGTGACCATGCCGGTGAAGGTGGCGCGGTCGGTAAAGCCGAATTCATCGATCCAGCCTTGCGTCTTTTCCTGCATGCCCCGGTCCGGGCCGGCGATCACCAGATGGGCGTCGGGCACGGCGCGCAACACGTCGGCAAACGCCCGGGTCAGGACATCGAGGCCCTTCTTGAAGTTGAGCCGGCCGAAGAACAGCACGATGGGCCGGTCGCCGATCTCGGGATGGCGGGCGCGGAACCGGCCGCGCGCCGGCAGATTGTCATACTCGTCCGTGTCGAGGCCGTGGGGCACCACGACCCCGGGAACACCAAACACATAGGGCGCGGCGAGAATGCCCTCTTCTTCCGTCGTGAAGTGCATCTTGGCGGCACCCCGGGTCACCCGGTTCTGGAACCAGGTCTCCAGCGCCAGCTTGCGATACCGGTGGCGGCGATACAGGAACGGGTCGAGCGTCCCGTGGGGCCGCATGAGATAGGGCACCCCCGAACGTCGGCAGGCCCGCTCGGTGAACTTGCAATGCAGCATGTAGAGCGAGTGGAGGTGCACCGCGTCCATCTGCGGAACTGTCCCTTCGAGAGCCCGCGCCATGGGCCGCGAATTTCCCAGAAATCTGGGAAACTCGATCGGGAAATACCGAATGGTCACGCCGTCGCGTTCGACCGGGCGATCGACCGGCACGTCCAGCACATCGTCGAGGCCGTTCATGTTGGTGGCGAAGATCGTCACCTCATGGCCGCGCCGTGCCACGGCGCGCGCCATCTCGAAACACGCCTTGGACGGCCCGCCATCGCGCGGCGCCAATGTCGCTATTACATGTAAAATCTTCATGCGGAATCCGCTGTATAGGGGTCCGCTTTATAGATGCGACCGCGTTGCATCAAGGTCGACCCCTCCGCCTGCAAGACAACACGCACGCGCATGCTAACCCGCCGCCAGATCGCGCCATCCGATCAAGTCGACCCCGGCCGCGCGCGCGGCATCGGCAAACGCGAACGCCCCACGGTCGTCATTCACCCGCCAGGCGATATCGAGGCCCGGGTGAACCCCCACCTCGGCCACGCCGTCGAGGCCGCACAACAGCGCCAGCGCGGGCTCTGCCCAGTCCACATCGCCCGCCGACGCCGGCATGTAGAAATGCTCGGTCGTGATGAACCGGCGGGCGATCGTGCGGGCCCAGCCGCGGCCGAGCCAGTAGGTCGGGCTCTTGCGCGGTTTGCGCAGATAGACATTCTGCGCCGTGCGCACACAGCGGATGCCGAAGCGCGGCAGCACCTGTGCCAGGGCCCGGCGAAACGGCGCGAATTTGTGCAGATGACCGTGGGAATCAACGTAACAGAGATCGACACCCAGATCGCGCACCCGGGCGATCTGGGCCTCCATTTCGCGGGCAATCTGGTCCACCGGCAGCCGGTTGAGGAGGCCACGTTTGCGCATCGTGTTGGATTCGAGGAACCGCCCCTCGTCGTCCACCAGGTCGGGAATCTCGCCCGCCGGCAGGACCGGGCGCTCGACATCATCGGTCGAGAAACACAGATGCACGCCGAAGCTGTGCTCGCGATGGGCCGCCGCCCAGGTGGTCGCCATTTCGGTCGCCGGCACGTTCGCCATGATCGACGCACTGGTCAGCGCGCCGGCGTCAAAACACGCGATTGTCCGCTCGACGGTATGTTCGGAAAGGCCGAAATCGTCAGCCGCAAGGATAATGCGCATCTCTGCCCGTTCCTCGGGTGATCAGTTCACGGTGCAACTGCATGCATGTTTAAAGACGCGTCCGCGTTGCATCAAGGTCGAGCGCCGTCGTAAACCAGCGTGTCGGCGCGGCCACGAGGTGGTCGCGCGCGACACGCATCGCGTCAGCGCATACCGGGGCACAGCATGTGCGGGATCAACCTCATTTTCGGATACGGCGCCAATGCGCCACCGATCGACGAGACCGAGCTCTATACGGTCCGCGAGGCGATGATCCCCCGTGGCCCCGACGAGGCGGGTATCTGGCGTGGGCCCGACGGCAAGGTCGGGCTGGGCCATCGCCGGCTTTCGATCATCGACCTGTCGCCGACCGGACATCAGCCGATGACGTTGCCGGGGGGACACGGCGCCCCCGAAAGGCCCGGTGGACCCGACCGACCCGCCCGACCCGACGCGCCCGTCGTCGTCTTCAACGGCGAGATCTACAATTACCGCGAGCTGCGCACGGAGCTTGAGCAGGCCGGCACCACCCTGTTTTCAAACTCCGACACGGAAATCCTGTTGCACCTGTACATGCGCGACGGCCCGGCCATGGTCGAGCGGCTGCGCGGCATGTTCGCGTTTGCCATCTGGGACCCGGTCAAGCGGGGCATGCTGCTGGCCCGCGACCCGATGGGCATCAAGCCGCTCTACTACGCCGACGATGGGCAAAGCCTGCGTGCCGCGAGCCAGGTGCGCGCCCTGTGCGCGGGCGGCAATGTGGACCGCACACCCGACCCTGCCGGGCATGCCGGGTTCTTCCTGCTCGGCTATGTGCCCGACCCGCACACGCTTTATCGCGGCATCCGCGCGCTGCCCGCCGGCACGACCCTGTGGTGCGACGGCAACGGCTGCGCCGCCCCGCGCAACTATTTCGACGTGGGTGACGCGTTTCGCAATGCGCCGACCCAGACGATCGCGGACCGGGCCGAACGGCGCGAATATCTCCACGATGTGCTGGCCGACAGCGTGCGTGCCCATCTGATCGCCGATGTGCCCGTCGGGGTGTTTCTGTCGGCCGGGCGCGACAGCACCACCCTGGCCGCACTGGCCCGCGAGGTCGGCGGCGATGACCTGCGCACGATTACGCTCGGCTTTTCGGAGTTCCGGGGACGCGAAGAAGACGAGACGATCCTCGCTGAAACCGTGGCCCGCGAGCTGGGAACCACCCACGAGACAAGCTGGGTGGCACGCGAGGAATTCGCCGCCGACCGGACCAAGCTGTTCGCGGCCATGGACCAGCCCACGATCGACGGGGTGAACACGTATTTCGTCGCCAAGGCCGCGGCCGCAGCCGGACTCAAGGTGGCCCTGTCGGGGGTCGGCGGGGACGAGCTGTTCGGCGGTTACCCAAGTTTTACGGGGGCGCCATCTCTGGTGCGGCGCGCACGCTGGTCGCGGCGCATTCCCGGGCTCGGCAAGGGTTTCCGCATGGTCTCGGGCCCGCTCGCCCGGCGCATGACCTCGCCCAAATATGCCGGGCTGCTCGAATACGGGACCAGCCTCGCCGACGCCTATCTCCTGCGCCGGGCGTTGTTCGCGCCCTGGGAACTGCCCACCGTGATGGACCCGGACATGGCCGCGGCCGGCTGGGCGGAACTGGCACCGCGGATCAATCTTGCCAACACGGCCGACGGTCATAAGAAGGACCGGGCCGCGATCTCGGCGCTGGAGCTGTCCTGGTATATGCGCGGGCAATTGCTGCGCGACGCGGACTGGGCGGGCATGGCCCATTCGCTGGAAATCCGAACGCCACTCGTCGATGTCGAGCTGTTCGGCGCACTCGCGCCGCTGATCGCCGGGGACCATCCGCCGACCAAGTCAGATCTGGTCAACACGCCGCGCACCCGCCTGCCACGCGACGTCCGCGTGCGCCCCAAGACGGGCTTCGCCATTCCCGTGCGTGAATGGGTGCAGGACAAGGGCCGGATCTCGAATGCGCCGGAGCGCGGCCTGCGCGGCTGGGCCCGGATCGCCCACCGGGAATTGTCTGACTAGTCGCTTAGCCGCAACGCGCGCCGCAGCCCCGCGATATAGCCCGACACGTTCCAGCCCGCGATGCGCGCCTTCGCACCCGCACGGAATCCCGCGCGCATGGCGTCGTCGCCGGCGAGTTTCCGCAGGGCCGCGACCAACGCCGGGCGATCGTCGTAGGGGAAGATCAGACCGCAGGTGTCGGCCACCAGGTCGCACCCGCACGACACCCGGTCACTGACGATCACCGGACAGCCGAAGTTCATCGCCTCGTTGATGATGAGCCCCCAGGTCTCCTGGTACGCGGACGGCAACACCAGCATATCGGCGATGGCATAGCCCTCGGCGATACGCGACTGATCAAGCCAGCCCGCGAAAATGATCTGCGCATCGGGATGTCTGCCGGCCAGAACTTCGGCGGCGGCGCGCTGTTCACCCTCGCCCACCATCAGCAGAGTCCAGTCATCTCCCAGCCCCGCCTCCGCGAACGCCGCGACCAGCATCAACGGCTGCTTCTTGGGCATGAACTTGGCGCTGTAGAGGACGATCTTCTGGTCGCCGGCGATTCCGAACGCGGCCTTCAATTCCGCCTCGCGCCCGGCCATCCGCGCGGCCTCGGCGGCAAAAAAGGCGTCGTCGACGACATGTGGCGCATGCACGAGTTTTCGGTCGGGCACGCCGAAGTTCCGGAAATAGTCGCGATTGTCCTGGCCGATATACAGCAGCACATTTGCCAGCATGTAGAGCGGCCGATACAGCATCTGCCGCAAGGCCCGGACCCAGCGCGGCCGCGCGCCCAGATTGTTCGAGATGGTCCGGATGATCAGCCGCTTGCCGCCGAGCTTCGCCGCGATGGCGCAGGCGACATGGCTGAAGTGATTGTGGCCGTGGATGTAGACCGCGTCATGGGGCCCTGTCAGCACGTGCCAGATCAGCCCCGGGTTGATGAACTTCCAGAACCCCGACCCGCTGCGCGTGGGGCTGATGTTCGGGAATATACGGTGCGGATAGCCGGTGAATTTCTCGACCCCCCATTCGACGACCGTTCCCACCTCGGGATCAAAGCCCGACGCCGACCAGCCCCGTTGCATGAACAGAACATTCACATCGATGTCCGGATCGGCCGCCATCGCCCGGTACAGGGGCAAATGATAATGCACGGGGAACTGTGCAACGACCGCCAGGCGAAGCGGCGTTCTGCCCGCCGCCGCCGCATCAGCCACAGGGTCAGCCACAGTGTCAGACACAGAGTCAGCCGACATGATCGCCTGCGCGGGCTTCGAGCGCCGGGCCCGCATCGACAATCAGATTTTGCCGGATGCCCGCGCGCGAGGAATCGACGCTGACCTGACGGCCCGTCCGGTCCCAGCGGGGATGCAGGTCGCACTTCATGTCGCCGTCCCCCACGGACAGATCGGACAGGTAGCGCCCCATATCGATCCGCCGATCGCCATCGAGATCGAACAGCATCAGGTTCTGCATGCCGTCGGCGTCCGGATAAGTGTCGGTCACCATCAGGCCCGGATCATCGACGTGAAACATCGGATGCCCGTCGACCGGCAGGACGTCCGCGCCGACGACCTGGCGTTGGGTCGGCGCATCGACCGGGATCAGGAAATAATGCTCGTTGCCCACGCTGCCCACCCCGCTGGGCAGGCGGTGGCGGAGCTTGCGGGCGATGTTGATCGCCGGACGCAGGATCGGTGAGCCGAGCAAACCGCTGCGCCGCGCCGCCGCCAGCCCGCTGGACATGAACCGCGACCAGGCGAGGATCGTGTCGTCGTCGCGCCAGTCGTAATGGGTCACCTTTTCCTCGGCCAGCAGCCGCAGGTTCGACCCGTCGCCATTGGCCACCAGGAGCCGTGAATAGATCGCCCCGTCATTCAGGAAATAGCGGTGCATGAACGCGAACTGCGTCCCGCTCGGATTGAACTGGGTGTGGGTCACGACCTGCGCCACATCCGCCGGCGTTCCCGCCCCCACGTTCGCGATCTCGGCGATCGGTATCAGGAGCGCGGCGGTGCCGGCATCGAGATCGACCCGCCAGATGCCATCGTCTTCGGGTGCCGGTGTGTCGATCGAAGCGGGGAAGTCAGACGGCAACCCATAAGCGGGCCAATGCTTGCGCAGGCGGCCATAGTTGGGTGCGATCGCCATCCGGCCGGACGGATGCACCGAGCAGACCGAATAGCCGATCATCTGCTCCGCGCCGTCTTCGGGGTTGAAGATGCAGGAACCGAGCCGACCCTCTGACAGCTTGTTGTAGATCAGCCGCCCATCGGGCAGCCACTGCGCGCGCGCGCCCATCTGGAAGTTCCATGCGGTCGTGGTGCCGATCGGCTCCGGCACGCCGACACCCGGCTTCCACAGGCAGATTTCAGCCACCTCGCCGTTCGGCTGATGGCGTATCTCGGGATCGACACGCAATACAGCCAGCATGTCGTTGGCCGGGTTCCAGGGTGTGACATCGTGGAAACCGAAGAAATGCGCGCGGTCGCGCGGCGTCTCGGCAATAACGGGACAGTCGATCGAAATGCGTGACGACACGAACGGCAGTCCCCGGATCCAGGATGTGCGGCATGTCCCCCTTCGGGGAAACACCAAGTTTGCGGCGCGAAGGCCGGATTGGCTATGCTGCTCTAGCTAGCAACACGCCAAGACACGATCAAGGATAACCCAATTTACGTTCAATATGGATGCGGCTGGTCGGCGCCGGATGGCTGGGTAAATTTCGACACCTCGCCCACCCTGAAATTCGAGCGAATCCCGCTGCTCGGAAAGCTGTACACGCGCAACAACGAGCGGTTCCCGGAAGCCGTGCGCGTCGGTGACGCCGTGCGCGGACTGCCCGTGGCGGATCAGTCGTGCGACGGCGTGTATGCGAGCCATGTGCTGGAGCATCTGAGCCGGAAAGATTTCGACACCGCAGTGCAGGAAACCTTCCGGATCCTCAAACCCGGCGGCATCGCCCGTGTGGTTGTCCCCGATCTCGCGGCTGCGGCGCGCAGCTATCTCGATGCCACCGGCGCCGAGGATGCCACCGCCGCCGACAATTTCATGCGCGGCACGCATCTGGGGATCGAGACCCGGGCCAAGGGCCTCAAAGGCATCATCCATGAGACGCTGAGCAACGCCCGGCATTTCTGGATGTGGGATTATCCGGGCCTGGCCGGCGCGTTTCGCGATCACGGCTTCACGGATATCCGCCGCGGCCAATTCAACGACAGCGACGATGAGATGTTCAAGGCCGTCGAGAATGCCGGTCGTTTTGAGGATGCCGTCTGCGTCGAGGCCCGCCGCCCCGCATAAACAGCCCGGATGAACGCTAGAACGTTTTGGGCTTGGGCACGCCGAACAATTTGTCGGTGATCTTCTGGATGACCCCGACCGGGTCCATCAGCCAACGCAGCACCCGCGCATAGGTGAAACAATAGCTGTCCGAGGGCCGCTGTTCGCGCCCCATCACCATCGCGAAGTAGCGCCGATGGTTGACGAGGCTTTCATCGGCCATGCGCTGGCTGCCCGAGATCGAATCCTCGTGGATTGTGAACAGGGACCAGTTGCGGTCGACGATTTTCACCCGCGCGCCTGCCAGCCCCATATCCAGCAGCAGCTCCGCATCCCAGCTGGTGCGGTTGTCGATATTGAACGCGTTCGTCGCCTTGTAGGCCGCCGCGCGAAAAAAGGTCGATTGCTGCATGACGACGGCGGCCCCATGGGCGAACCGCCACGGCGTGAAGGGTGCCGAGCGGAACCGCCGGATCACATCACCGGCCTTATCAACGATGAATCCATGGCCGACGACGATATCAGCGTCCCGGTGACGCTCGAATGCGGCCACGGCCTCCTTGATGGCGCCGGGCAGAAAGGCATCATCCGCATTCATGTAGCAATAGATGTCGCCCGTCGCGGCGGCAAAACCGTTGTTCAGACCATCGGGCGGTCCCTTGTCGGGCTGATCGAGAACCGTGGCGATCCCGTCACGGTACTTTTCGATGATATCGCGGCTACCGTCGGTCGAGCCCGGGTCGACGACGATATACTCGATGTCGTCGTAATCCTGCTCGAGGACCGACTGGATGGCGCGTTCCAGGAATTCCGCCTGATTGAACGACAGGGTGACGATCGACACTTTCATCGTTGCGGCCTCCGGCCGGGCCGCGGCGCAGTTCCGCGCGGCCCCGGGCGAACTCCCGGCGGCAGCTGACGGTTGCCCTGCACGGCGGGGGGTTGCTGCTGTGAATTCTGTTGCGAGGGATGCCCGTTCTGCGGAAACCCGTTCTGCTGAAATCCGTTTGGCGGCATCCCGTCAGGCGCACGGTTGGGGGCGCCTTGCGGGTGTCCGTTCTGCGGCCTTCGGACCCGGTGACGCACGCCGCCGAGCATTTCCTTCGGCACCGACGAGCGCAGCACTTCCCAAACAAACATCATCATGACCACGTTAAACGGCAACGTCACACGGCGTGCGGCCCCGAAGGGAGAGAACAGGATATCCCAGAGCATCAGAAAACCAACGAACGTCACGAGCGGGCTCAGCGGCTCACGCACCATATAGAGGTTCGACATCACCCGGAAAATGAGAACCAGCAGCCAAAACCAGAAGATCGCGCCCATGAGTCCCGATTCCACCCAGCCGCTCATCAGATGGCTATGGGTCGGGATCAGCCCCTCTTCGGAGGCGAAGTAGGTAATGTCGTAGCCATAGCGTTCCAGCTCATAAATCCGCGAGACATACTCACGGTTTTTGGCCCAGGACCCGTGGCCGATGATCGGGCTGTCCATCACCGCCTGGCTGGACACGAAGATTTCCGATCGGCCGCCGAGCAAAATACCGAAGGAGCCCGCGCTCTGACGGGCATAGGTCTCCTGGGCCAGTTCGCCCAGCATCCCGTTCGATGCGGCGAACTGATAGGTGTTCAGCATCGTTGTGGCGATCATGATTCCGCCGGCAAAGAACATGAACGTGCGCACCGGCGAGAACCCCGCCGGCGATGTCCGTTTGCGCCCGAGCACCTGCTGCACAAACACATACAGCGCCGTCAGGATCGCGATGCCCGCCATACTGCGCGAGCCGGCCACCATGCTGTAGACGCCGACGGCCAGGATCAGCAGGGTGGGCAGGCTGAACACCTTGAAAATCGGCCGCCACTGCGTCAGCAGCAGCACGAGCATGATCGTGGGGATACCGAGCCCGAACTTCCAGGGTTGCCGCGAGGCAAAGTCAGACGGGTTGATCAGGAAGGACAGATAGCCGCCGACAATAATGCCCAGCGCGAACATGGTGATCCGCTTGCGGCTGCCATAGACCAGCATGTAGATCGCCGAGAAATTTATCGACGTGAAGATGATCTTCGACCACCCGCGGGAAAAATCCCGGAACGGCGTGTCCCGGATCAGGTCCGTCAGGATCTGTGACATTAGCCACATGAAGGCCAGAATCAGGAAGGTCCTGGGCAACGGATTGGCGAGCAAGGCGCCGCGCGTCAGAAGAAGGAATGGAAACAATCCGATCAGCAGCAACTCGGGCGCAAAAATACGGCCAACGGCATTGACCTCGAGCCAGATGACGGTCGGGATCAGGAATGCGGCCACAGCAAGCACCGGCTTGTCGTCGGTCTCGGGGAGGTCCGGATCGTAATGCGCGGAAGGCTTGAACTGACCCTGCGGGGCATAGCTCACAAAGGTCATGGGCGCATACCCCGATGTCCCGGCATGGGCCGCGTGAACGGCGCCCGCGCGTCATTTTTTGATCGCAGCAGCATCACCCGCACACCCTAACGCCGGGACAGACGTTCATACAGTTCAAACAAGCGTGTCCCGTATTCCGCCTGCCGATGGTCGCGGCGTATCAGGGCGGCGTTGTCCCGCCCGACCTGCGCGACACGCGCGCGATCCGCCGCGGCCTCACGCAATGCCGCCGCCAGCGCATCCGGATTGCCCGGCGCCACCAAACGGCCATGCACGCCATCCTCGACGATCGATCCGGCATTGGCCGTGGTGACGACATAGCAGCCCGCCGCCATGGCCTCGAAGACGACACGTGCCGAGCCCTCGGCCAAAGTCGGGAACACGAATACATCCGCTGCCACCATCCGTGCCGCCAGCTCCGCTGGCAACAGATTGCCGTGATAGGTCACCCGGGGATCGGCGCGGAACTGTTCGAAGGCAGCGCCCCCCTCTCGGTCCACGGAGCCGCACACCCCCAGTTGCAGATCCACGCCCTCCAGCGCCGCCATCGCGTCGGCCAGATCATCGGTTCCCTTGCGACGGCGCACGCTGCCTGCGAACAGGAGCTGCAGCGGGCCTGCGTCAGGTGCATCCACATCCAGGTTTTCCGGCGCGTGATCGGGCAGCGTCGACAGGAACCCATCATCGATCCCCCGGTAAATGACATTGACCCGGTCCGGCGCCCACCCCTGATGGACGAAGGTCTCCTTGACGAAATCGGAATTGGCGAGCACCTGATCGGCGCGGTTGAGGTCATCGCGGATCGCCCGCCAGTTCACATCGATGGGGCCGGCCTCGCCGGGCGCCGGCATTTGCCCGCCGTTGCGCACCAGATGTTCGAGCACCGACAGATGGGCGATCGAGTATTCACACAAACATACCCAGCCGCGTTCCCGGGCCAGCGCCACGGATGCGCCGCCGAATCCCGCACGGTAGTGATAGACGCCCGGACCGGACGGGTCGGCCTCACGGCGGATGACGCGGCTCGCGCCCCGCGCATACAGCACACGCGCAAACATATGCAGCCGGTCGGCGAGCAGATCGCCCACCGCCGGCAGGTGCCGCATGCGGCTGGCCACCTGTGAAAACGGCTCACCGGCCCACATGGCGCGGACGCGGGTCCCCGGAATTGAATCTTCCCGTCCGAGAAACCGTCTGACGGGTTTCAGGCGCGACAGGCCGAGCGCAGAGAGCGCGCGGGCCAGGCCCGGGGTCGGATAGGCCCCGGTGATAAACGCCGTCAACGCGTCACGCCTGGCCGCTTCGGCCGCCGCGAGTCGCAGGCTGAACCGCCCAAATCCGTTGGATATGATCGCATTCGGGGCCATGGATGGGCAGCATCACCAGATGATTGAAAAACCGCGCTGGGCTTCCTCTACCGCCCCGGCACGCGGCGTGGCAAAGCATTTTACCCGGTCAAGCAACCGGACCGCCTAGGAACCGCGGCGCAGCACGCGCAATACATCCGTCGGCGGCTTGAGGGCGGCCAGCACCAGGGACAAAAACCGCTGGTCGAGAAAGGCCATGGTCCGCCCCACCACCAGGAGTACGACCGCCATCTCCGCAATGGCCAGCGCGGCAGCGGCACCGTTGATACCAAACATGGGTGTCACCAACGCCAGGACCGCCAGACCGGACGCCGCAGAAATCCCGTATATCGCTGCGATTGCGCGATTGTTGTTTGTCGCATAGAGCGCGGTCGCAACGGCGTGCCACATCATGGTCGACAGGCCGCCAATCACGAGCAGGCCGAGCAGGGTGCGCGGCGCGGGAATGCGGCCGACCGTCCAGAAATCGACAATCGCCGGGCCGAATATCATCAATCCGACGAACGCAGCCATCGACAGCCAGGCGGCAAATTGAATGGCCCGGTTGTTGAGGCGGCGCACGAGATCGATATCGTCCTTGCCATAGGCAATCGCGATCTCCGGCCGCAGGGTCGAGAAGGCCAGATTGGCAAAGAGGACGACAGCGCGGGCCAGCATGCGCAGCGTGGCGAACACCGCGACGGCGGACGGCCCCAAAATCGCACCGAGTACGATGATCGGACCCTGGATCGAAATCGCGTTCGCGACCGTCAGCCCGACAAAGCCGAGGGACGGCGGCGCAAGCTGGCGCCAGGTCTCCCGCGAGGCATGTGCGATTCCATAGGCCAGCCAGGGACTATGTCGATGGGCAAACACCGCAACGACCAGAAATCCGACCGCCTCGACCGATGCGAAGACGATGGCCACACCCAGCGGGCGCGCACCGGCGATCAGGGCACCGGCGATCAACACCAGGGACACAAGCCGCGTCAGCGCTGTCAGGTAACTCTGCAGTCCATATTGCCCGGCGCTCATCAGCCCGACCGCGGCAATCCCTGTCTGGATGTTGAACAGGATCTGGATCAACAACAACGCGAGCACAACGGCAGCATCGCCATCGGTCAATTCCGTAAGGTTGAACCAGCTGGCCAGCGGCGCGAGAAACAGCCCGAGCAACAGGAGGCCGGCGACAGCGAGCGAAATCAGGGTCACGAACACCCAGCTCGTCTGAAAGGCCCGCAACGCACCTTCGGTGTCGTCGCGCGAGACGCGCATCGTCACCTCATATGAGGTGGCGTTGGTAAAGCCGAGATTGCTGATCACGAGATAGGCGGGGAACGCCGCAAGGATCAGCCACTCGCCATACAGGCTCTTGTCCCAGAAATGCAGGAACAGGGGCACGGTGCCAAATTGAAACGCCAGGTTCACGACCTGGGAAAAGGCCTGGCCGCCCAGGCCGCGACGCAAGCGCCCGCGAATCGTCTCGTTCATGTCCTGCGAACGCCCAACCATCAATGCTTCGGCGGGAGGGTAGAACGTTCGGCCCTCGGAATGAAGGGATTCGGCACACCCGGCAGAACCTTCAGTTCAGGTCCGCCACATGCGGCACCCCGTCGTCGCGGCGGAACAACCCGCGAAAACGCGCCCACGCGTTGTAGAGCCCGACCGGCAGTTCCGTGCTCAACAACAATTCCCGCCGCAGGGTCCGAAGCAGGCCCGGATCGTCGGGGTAGAAGCGCTGCGTGTCCGCACGCATGCGCGCATATTCGCGCGCCATGCGTGGCGGCAAGTCGTCGCCGGGCACATCGAAGCCCCCCGGCCCCAAATCATGAAGAAGCCGCAGAAATACCCGGTAGGGGCCGGCATAGCCGCCGTCGGACGCCAGGCGGTCGATCGCCGCCCAGTCAAGATCGTGACGCAAAGCCAAGCGCATCGCATCGGCGATCTTGCGCGCGGCGAACAGGCCGAACTTGTCTTTGGCCACATTGGTCGCGCACAGGAGAAATGCGTGATCCGCGCAGGCGGCCTGGAATGACAGCCCATCCGCGTCAATCGTGACCGCACGTGCGAAAACCATGTCCGTCGTCAGCGACCGATAGGCGGGGTAGCAATCGGGATGGATGTGGACGTCGAGATTGCATGCGCCGTCGGCCGAGATGAACGGCGCATAGCTCGCTGCGGAAATGAACCCCCAGGGGGGCCGGGGCAGGGGCTCAAACGTGTAACCGTTGGTGCTCAGATGGCGCACCAGCCGGTCGCGGTCCGCCGGGCGCACGAGCACGTCGATGTCGCCAACGGCCCGGATTTCGGGGTCATCATAGATCATGTGGGCCAGCGCGAACCCCTTGATCACAACCACCGGGACATCGGCGTCGGCGATCAGGCGCAGACAGTCGCGCTGGGCCGACAGGCGGAAGCGATTGTTCAGGCGGCTCTGGGTCAGGGTCGCTTCGTCGAACAGCCCGCCACCGAACAGCGTGTCGGTCAGGATCGGCGATGCGAGTTCGGAAAGTCGCTCGACAACGGGTGGCGCGATATGCACATCCCGCGCCGCATCGCCTTTGGGGGCCGCGATCTCTGCGATACGGGCCCAGGCCGCCCGCCCCTGCTCGGCTGTAATCGCAGCTGTGCGCGCAGCGGCCGCCATCGCGCTAGGTCGACATGAATTCGCGCCGGTCCGCCATCAGGACGGCACAGGTCAAGCGGCTCGACGCATAGGCGCCCGTGTCCACGCCGATGCGGTTGGGCCGGTCTACGGGGTGTTCGGTGATCGTGTGTCCGTGCACGACAACGACGCCGTAGTCGCGCTTGTCTTCGAGAAAGTCGCTGCGAATCCAGCGCAGGTCTTCGGGATCCTGGTCGTCGATGGCCACGCCGGGCCGGATGCCCGCATGCACGAACACGTAGTCGCCCTCGCGATGCATCACCGGCAGACCCGCCAGGAAGCTCTTGTGGGTGTCCGGCAGCGCGGCACGAAATTCCGATTGCACGCGCGCGAGTTCGTTGTCGGTCGCGCCCGACCCGCCAGCTATCACGCCGTAGCTCATGAGAGTCTCGATGCCGCCATTGGCGAACCATCCGCGTGCCTTGCTGGAATCCTCAAGGAACCGGATCATGTATTCCTCGTGATTTCCCATCAGGAACACGCGTTCGAAGCCTTCGATCTCGGTCTCCAGGAGATGCTCAATGACCGCCCGGGATTCGTAACCCCGATCGACGAAATCACCGAGATACACGATGACTTGCCGCGTGGCGTCGCGCATGCGCGCATCATCGACGATGCGTTGCTCCAGCGCCTGCAGAAGATCGAGGCGTCCATGCACATCGCCGACCGCATAGACGATGGTGCCGTCGGGGACTTTATAGTCCGGAATCGGGGCGCGATTGTCGCGGCCAAAGAGCTTCTTGAACATACGCCGATACTAACACGCACGAACCGATTGGCGCGGGTGCAAACGTGACGAATTGTGCCTAGCCAACAATCCCGTGGATGCCCGGCGGGGGCACCGAGAAATTCGACCACATGCTGCGGCCGCCGCGATTGTCGAGGCGATTGATCAGCGCGCCAACGACACCCAGATCAAACCGTGTGCCCGAATCGTTCAGCAAGATCTGAACCGCCGCATCGAAGGTCATACCGGGTCGGTGTGCGCGCGGACTCACCATGCCGACGAACGCATTGGCGACGGCCACGATTTTTGCGGTCACAAGAATGCCGTCACCAACAAGACCCACGGTCTCTCCGTTTCCATCCACATGCGCGTGTGTCTGACGCAACGTCTCAACGACCGGACCCTCGAACTCCACATCCTGGAGTAGATCCACCCCGGCGCCCAGCGCATGGCGAATGCGGTCCATCTCGTCATCCGACAATCTGCCGGTCTTCATAAGGAGGGCGCGCGGCACCAGAATCTTACCGATATTCATCAGGCTGGCAGCCTTGTTCACCGTGTCCACCAAAACCGGATCAAGGCGCATTTCCTCCGCGATTGCCGTGGCCACCAGTGCGACCCTGGCAGACTGGTGTGCCGCATATGTATCGCGTCGGTCGACGATCGCCAGCAGCGTATCGGCCAGTTGCTGCAGCAAACGTTCGTTGCGTTCACGTTCCGCGATTGCGGCGCTGATATCCTGCTCGACAATCAGAACACCGGCGGCGACTTGCTCGGTTGCAGGCAGATGGACGAACTGGGATTGCAGCACACATTCATCTTCAGCCGGGCCGGGCCGGTCCGGACCCCCGACCCGATCGACCGAGCGGAGGTTGGATTCCTCGTCGAAGGCAGCGCGCACATTTCGCGCATAGCGGCGCGCGGCGGCAGGACCGAAGACGCCTGCCAGGGTTTTGCCCACCAGCTCTTCGGATTCGCGCGCACCGACGGTCTGGGCGAGCCGGGCGTTTGCAAATGTCAGGCGATCATTGCGGTCGACGATGAAGATGGCATTGGGCTGGGCGTCCGTCAGCTTGCGAATGAAATTTGCCTGCTGTTCGAAACGATCGGCCATCTCCCGATAGCGGCTGGCGGCAACCTCGGCCCGCCGCGACGCGCTATGGCGCCACGCGGCCAAAATACCGAACGCGGACAGGCTGATCGCAAGCAGCAATATCCACGACAGCCCGGTCATGCGACGGGCCGCCGCGCCGCGGGGACCACCCCGCCGGCGTGCTGTTGTTGCCGAAAAATCGGCGAACGGCTATCTGCGACGTCGACCATGCACAACCCTTGCGCGATCCGTGACGGGGCATCGTCACCCCAACCGGGGTTGACCCTAACCGACGCGCTGTTTTCAAATTCTTAATGCTGGACGGGCCGAACAGCCGCGCGTCAAACAGATCAGCCAGGCCGTCGGCCGCCAGGCAAGACGTCACGACCGCCTGGCCTTTTCGATCCACGAAGCGGGTCGGCATGTGTATCGTTGGTTCGAATCCCTTCAAAGACGGGGAAACTCAAACGGTTTCCGATATTTATGCTGTTTGCCGTGACCCCGCGCTTTCGTCTATTTTCCGCCCCCTACAGTGCGCGAAAGGTAGTGCATGGCCGACGCTAAAAGATTTGCAGGTGACCTCCAGACCGGTGCGTCGCTCATCCTTCGCATGGGCGACATCCTGCTGGTCGGGCTGTTTGCCGTGGGCGCGTACTGGATATGGCACGGCAATCTGGCGCTCCCCGCGATCTACGGCCAGGGCATCATCGCGGCGATGTTGCTGACGGCGAACTTCTTCCATGTCGCCCATCTCTATGAAGCGCCCAATATCGACCGGTTCCTGTATCAGTTCGGGCGCATGTCGGTCAGTTGGACGGCGGTGATGTTCACGCTGCTCGCGCTGGCCTTCATCACCAAGACAACCGACAGCTTCTCACGCGCATGGGCCCTGATCTGGTTCCCCATGGTGCTCGGTGGGTTGCTGGTGTTGCGCATCCTGCTCGTGCTGCAGATCGCGCGGTGGCGTGAGCGCGGTGATCTCCGGCAGAACATCGTCGTGATCGGCGCCGGCGAATATGGCCAACGCCTGATCCGGGAAATGCTCGCCTCCGACAGCAAAAGCGTGAATATCGTCGGGCTGTTCGACCGCCGCTCGTCACGCATCCCCGACGAGGTCGAGGGGGTACCCGTCCGAGGCGGGATCGACGATTTGCTCGCCTACATCCGCCAGAACCGGGTCGATGAAATCATTGTCGCCCTGCCCTGGCGATCAGGCGGCACGCTGCTGGATTTGGTCCAGTCGCTGAAAAGCGCGCCGGCAAACGTCAAATGGTGCCCCGAGACGATCGCCTTCCAGCTTCCGGTGCGCAGCCTGTCGAGCATTGCCGGCGTCCCGATGATCAATATCTTCGAGCGGCCGATCACCGGTCGAAACCTTATCCTGAAAATGATCGAGGACCGGGTCGGCGCGTGTGTCCTGCTGATCGCGCTGTCGCCACTCTTGCTGGCGATCGCTCTTTTGGTTCGCCTGACCAGCGCGGGCCCGGCGCTCTTCCAGCAAAAGCGCTACGGGTTCAACAACGAAGAATTCACCGTGTTCAAGTTCCGCTCCATGCGGACCGAAGCCGCGCAGCCCTCGAACACGCCTGACAGCGCCGTGGACCAGGCAACCCGGGGCGATCCCCGTGTCACATGGGTCGGCCGGATTCTGCGCAAATCGAGCCTCGACGAACTCCCCCAGCTCATCAACGTCCTGCAGGGCAATATGTCGCTGGTCGGTCCCCGACCTCATGCAGTCGCACACAATGAGCAGTTCGGCGCGGTGATCGACGAATATTTTGCGCGCCACCGGGTCAAGCCCGGGATTACGGGCTGGGCGCAGGTCAACGGCCTTCGCGGCGAGACCGATACGCCGGAAAAAATGCGCCGGCGCGTGGAATTTGATCTGCACTACATCGACAATTGGTCGACCCTGTTCGATATCCGAATCCTGTTCCTCACCTTGTTTGTGGGATTCGTACACAAGAACGCTTACTAGGCCCGGCTTCAAGCCGATTGCATCCGGATATCAGATGGCACGCGACACCACCAAAACACCACGCTCACTTCGCATCGCCTTCTTCGGGCTGCTCGCAATTCTTGTATTGGCGCCGCTGCCGTTCGGCAGCAACCGGCTTTGGGCCTGGAGTTTCCTGTCAATCGTCATCGGGCTGCTGACCCTTTTGTGGACCTACGGCGTCGTTCGCATGCCCGGATCCATTCGCATTCCCGTGCGCCGCCACCTGCCCGCGACAATCATGTTCGGCCTGGCCATCATCTGGTTCCTGATCCAGGCCAGCGGCCTCACGCCGGCGGCTTGGGATCATCCGATCTGGGCAGAGGCAGCAGCTGCCCTGGGACGCGAGAAAACATTCGGCGCCATAAGCCTTGATCCGAATGCCTCTTTCGATGGCGCAATGCGTCTGCTCGCCTATGGCGCCGTTTTCTGGCTGGCGTTGCATTTCGGCCGTTCGCGGCGCCTCGCGCGCCGCATTCTGTGGGCGATCGTCATCTCCGGCAGCGTTTATTCGCTCTATGGACTGGCGGTTCAGTTCTCGGGCAGCAACACGATCCTTTGGTTCGATAAATGGGCCTACGGGGACGTCGTGACGTCGACATTCGTGAACCGGAACAGTTTCGGTACCTATGCCGGGCTGGTGATCATCGCCGCGTTCGGGCTGCTGACCTGGGAGGCCGACGAGGCCGCGTCCCTCGGGATCGCAAACCGGGTCGGCATCGTCCACATGATCGACAGCATGGGCGCGCGGGTCTTCGGGCTCCTGGTGGCGCTGTTTATCACCGGCTCGGCACTGCTCTTCAGCGCATCACGCGGCGGGACCGTCAGCACCGCGATAGGTGTACTTGTGTTTTTGATCGGCCTGGTTCTCTACAAACGCGAACGCGTACGCCGCGCAATCGTGTTTGCGGGGCTCATTCTCCTTGGCGCCGCCGTGCTGCTGAGCTTTAGCGGCCGAGAGCTTGCAAGCCGGCTCAATCAAAGCGATACCGCCGTATCCGGCCGTGGCGAAATTTGGGAATTCACGCGCGAGGCAATCAGCGAACGCCCGTGGCTCGGCACAGGCCTTAGTACGTTTCGCGATGTCTCTGTACGTTCGCGTGGTTCGGAGCTCTCGCCGCGCACCGCGCCGTTCTTCCGGGCCCATAATGGCTATCTGGAAATGATCCTCGAGGGCGGGTACGGGGGCTTTCTGTTGATCCTGGGTTCGATTGCCTGGCTTGGCCTGTGGGCCTTCTACGGCATCGTCTCGCGCCATCAGGAAGCGATCTATTCATGCATTGGCCTGGGGGCGATCGGTATCGTTGGGACCCATGCCTGGGTTGATTTCAGCCTGCAGATTCCCGCCGTCGCTGTGACGTTTGCCGCATTGCTCGCGGTCGCCTGTGCGCAAGCCAACCGCCACCGTTCGGAATCGCGGCGTAGCCGGTAGCACCGGGCACCATGGGAACCCCGGTCACCCCGGTCACCCCGGCAAATCAGCTCAGGTTTGATCGCGGCGCAGGAAATACATGAGATTGAAACGGGCACGGGCCTGGGGCTCGACAGACAACGCGGCCCGCACCTGTGCCAGCCGATTTCGTGCCCGCGTGTAGCGCACCAGTTCGCGCGGGAACCATTTCATGACCAGACGTATCTGTTCATCGGTGTCCCGCTGTACGTCTTCGGGCAAATCGTTCCAGAAAAGCAGCGCAATATCGAGGCGCGTCAGTACGACGCGCGGATCGTAGCGCGCCATCGAATAGGACATCCGCAGATAAGGCGAAATATTGGCCGCGCGCCCATCGCGTTCGATGTGCGCCTGGGCCAAACGCAGCCAGGAATAAGCGGCTGTCGGAGCAAGAGAGATCGCCGTCAAATCGGCTTCAATCGCGCCTGCAATGAGCTTTCGGTGCGTGTCCGTCCCGCGCTCAGTCGTGCGCGCCAACGTGTAGTTCAGGATGCCCAGGTCGGATTCGAACTGCGCAAGACCGTACCAGTCCAGCGCCGACAACCTGCTCGCCCGTGCGAATCTAAGGTCGATCCGGGATACCTTTTCACCGCGCCCAATCTCGCGCACAGTTTCATCAAAGGGAGCAGTGATGATTCCCGCCGCGAGGCGCGGGTGCCGAATGACGATATCGGCTTCATCAAGCTCGGCCAGGAGGCCGAGATCCGGGTCAACACATATGATTTCGTGAAGTTCGGCACACTCAAAGGCACCGTGTCGCAGATCGCCGCCGACGCCACGGAAGACCCCGGCGGTGAAGGCGCGGTGTTCAACTACATCGTGATGGTCAAAACCGACCGCACCCATCTGGGCCCAGGCCCGACGGACCAGCCCGTCGTACCCGGCATGCAGGTCACGGCCGACTTCAAGATCGGCGAACGGACCATCCTCAGTTTCCTGACCGACCGGGTCTCGCAGACGACCAATACGGCGCTGCGCGAACGCTAGGCCCCTGCGCTCCCAAACATCATGAGAATGCGACGATAAGTTCCCGCGTCAACATGTCCTCGGCAGCACTCCGGATGTCCGCAACAATTTTCTCTGCCGGCTCATCGGGGAACGCTTCGCGGTAGGCCGCGGCGGCATTTGCAACGCTCGCGGGCTCCCCAAACAGGGTCCACAAACCACTGGTGACCGCGTTGAGGTAGAACACTTCGCCTGTCCCTGGCTCGACCAGAAAGACATCATCATCCAGGGTGGTTTCAGTCACCGCCGGGTTGCGCACATACAAACTCTCGCCGTCACCGGTCATCGCCATTCATCCGTCACTTTTGTTCGACAGGTCCGACAGCAACAGATCGGCTGCGGCGGCCCCGTCGCGATAGTGCAGGATATAACCCTGACACGCTTCCGCAAGCCGGGTCATCGACACGACGATCGCGGCCGGCCCGGCCGGCGAGGTCGCCTGCTCGATCAGAGAACGGGCGATATCACCAGCCTGTGCCGGCTCAAGCCGGGCGGCGATATCGAGGTCAGGATTGCGCCGGGGCAGGATCACGCTCCCGAGCGGCCGGATGTCGCCGAACCCGAGCGCCTCATCGTCATCCAGGTGCAGATAGGCAATCGAATCGTCGGTCAGATACCAGCGCGCCTCTAAAAGTGCCGCCAGCTCCGCCCCCGGCGGGAGCGGTTGGCGCGCCTTGGCCGCAAGCCCCAGACCGGCCACCCGGTAGGGTGCGTCATCACTCAGCAGGAGAATACGGTCGTCGGCCAGGTGGCGGCAGCCACGCGCGGCGAGGCGCAACGCGAGGGTCGATTTTCCCACTTCGGACGGTCCGGTAAACAAGACCGCGGCCCCGTCGATCTCGACGGCCGCAGCGTGCAGGCTGCAGAACGCCATCTCGTGGGCGAGGATGCCATCGATCAACATCCCGGCCAGCGCGTTCGCCGCATTGTTGAAATCCGCTGCGATGGACTCGCCGCCATCCCAGCTGACCGCCGCGATACGGAACCTGTGATCGGCGAACGTCACCTCTATATCGACGATATCGGTCGCGTCCGAACCCGGAATTTCGACAAAGCGCCAGCGCGGCAGAAAAATCAGCGCCGCCTCCCGAAACTCAACGGCATCGATTTCGGGTCCGACGCGCACCAACAGATCACGCCCGTGCCCCGCAAAGGCCAGGTAGGATTCTTGCGCAACGATGGACGTATCTCCCGGCGTCACTCGCGCGGCGCGTGTTTCGCCAGGATGCGCTGCAGCGTCCGCCGATGCATCTTCAGGCGACGCGCCGTCTCCGAGACGTTGCGATCGCATTGCTCATACACGCGTTGGATATGCTCCCAGCGCACCCGGTCCGCCGACATCGGTCGATCCGGCGGCGGCGGTAGTGTCGATCCGTCGGCCAACAGCGCTGCCGCGACCTGATCCGCATCCGCAGGCTTGGGCAGGTAGTCCACCGCCCCCGCCTTCACCGCGGCCACGGCGGTCGCGATGTTGCCATATCCGGTCAGCACCACAATGCGCGCATCGGGACGCACGCGCCGGAGGGTCTCGACAACATCGAGCCCGCTGCCATCATCGAGGCGCAGGTCAATGACTGCATATTTTGGCGGTCGAGCTTCGACGGCACGAATGCCCTCGGCCACGGATTCCGCCACGTCCGTCTGAAAGCCGCGCCGGTCCATCGCCTTCGCCAGTTGCAGGCGCAGGTTAATCTCATCGTCGACGATCAGCAGCGACGCATCGTCGGCAATCGTCAGCCCGTTCTCTTCTGCATCAGCCATGATCGTCGATTAACCCGTCCCCGCATCAACTTCAAGATCATCGCGCGGCCAAGTGATCGAGACTTCTGCCCCATCGGTGCGCGCAGCCGCGCGCGCGTTCGAAAATCGTATCCGGGCCCCGGTGCGTTCGAGCAGGGACTGGGCGATGAAAATTCCCAGCCCCAGATGCCCGTGGCCCCGGTTCGATATATAGGGCTCGCCGATGCGATCGAGAACCGCCGGCGAAAACCCGGGCCCATCATCGCGCACCTCGACCCTGGCCTCGGTCTCGTCCCAGGAGATATCGACAGAAACATGGGCCTCGGCGAACTGCACCGCGTTCTGGATCACATTCCCGAGCCCGTGGAGCAACTCGGGACTTCGCATGACGAGCGGCTCGGCGCTCTCATCGAGGCCCGCGGCGACAAGATCGAGCACAATATCCTCGTTGCGGTGACGCGCGGCGGCCGCTGCCACGACATCCGAGAGCATGGCCATGGCAAACGGGTCATTGGGATCCGCGACCTCGGGCGCGCGGCCCAGCTCGGCCAGGATGTCACGGCACCGATCCGCCTCCTCCTGCAATATCCGCACATCGTCGGCAAACTCGCTGTCGGCCGGAATTTGGTGGGTCAGTTCCTTGACCGTCACCGCGATGGTCGCCAACGGACTGCCCAGTTCATGTGCGGCGGCCGCCGCCAGTCCGCCCAATGCCGAGAGCTGTTGTTCGCGTGCCAGTGCCAGCTGGATCGCCGTCAGCGCGTCGGACATGCGCCGGCCCTCGCCCGCCACGCTGCCGATATAACCGCCGAGAAAAAGCGTGCCCACGACCACGGCTGCCCAAAGCCCACCTATATAGAAAACCGGCAATTGCAGCCCGTCCCCCGACCAGGGAAGCGGCAGATGCTGAAACGCCAGAACGCTGGCACAGCCAATCACCAGGATGCTCAGCCCCGCCGTCGCGGCGCGGCTCAGAACCGTCGCCGACACCGTCACGGGGCCGAGGAACAGCAATGAGAACGGATTGCCGATCCCGCCGGTGAGGTACAGAAGCACGGCCAACTGCAGGATATCGAAGGCCAGATACGCCGCCGCCTCCCATTCGCTCAAGCGGCCGCGCACCGGCCGGCGGAATGTCATCGCCAGGTTCAGAAACACCGACGCCGCGATCGCCGCCAGTGCCGCGTCGATGGGCAACGGCCAGTTCAGGCCGAACTGCACGATCAGCAAGGCACTGAGCTGGCCGGCGATGGCGATCCAGCGAATCAGCACCAGCGTGCGCAGGCGAACCTGCGCCGCCGACCGGTTGGGGCGCACATCAGCCAGTCGTTCGTCGTCAGGCAACTGACCGCGTGGGTGATTGTCCGTATGAACCATCGGAATTGTGTGGCTCGCCTAGTCGCCCTGCGGGAACTTCGCGACCAGGTCCGGGTCGAACGCCCCGTCGATCAGCACGAACATCACGTCGCAGGCCGCGTCGCTGCGGTTGACCCAGGCATGATTGGTGCCGCACTGGATGACCACGTCCCCCGCCTTCAACTCCACCTCACCATCGTCGATGATCATGGTGATCTCGCCCGACAGGATCAGCGCGTAGTCGATGGTCTCGGTGCGGTGGCTCGCCGGATGGCTGCCGCCGCGGCCATAGGTCGAGGCCCGCTCGTTGCCCAGCGCCGCGAAGGCCGCCCGGGCCTCCTCGACGGTGCGATTGCGTACGTCCTCGGTCTCCGGTGCGAAATGGTTGATGCGGAACACCGATCCGTTGGGGCGCGGCATCTGCCGCCGCGGGCCCAGCGTCGATTCCTCGTGCACCTGGACGATCTTCGCCGGTGTCTCGCTGGTGCGCCACAGATCGGTCGACCAATCGTCATCGTTCTTCGGATTGATGTGTACGAACGGCGCCGGGCCATCCTCGATGACGACCGCCCTGCCGTTATCGTCGTGGCCCATCACCACGCGCCGGATGGGTGTTGCCATGTTCGATCCTCCCCTGTGTTAGATTCCGAGTGTTGGTTTTCGGCAACCACCTTACGAGCAGATGTGATCTCTGCCCATTGCCAAGATGAGCACTTCCAAGATGAGCCTGCGAAGATGAAAGCCATGATCGAAACCATGCAGCGCGACGACTGGCCCATGGTCCGCGCCATCTATGGCGAGGGGCTGGCCGGCGGCCTCGCAGCATTCACGCTGACGCCGCCGAAATGGCCCGAATGGAACCGCGATCATCTGGCCTTCGGCCGGCTCGTCACGCGCGACGCCGCGGGCGATGTGTGTGGCTGGGCCGCCCTGTCGCATGTCCCCGACACCTGAGGCGCGGCCGGGGTCGCTGAGGTCAGCGTCTATGTTACGGAGAGCGCCCGTCGCGGCGGCATCGCCACCTCGCTTGTCGCGCAACTGATCGCGGTATCCGAGGCCGAAGGCTACTGGACGCTGCAGGCCCAGGTGCTGGACGCGAACGAGGCCTCGCAGCGCTTGTTATCGGACAGCGGGTTCCGCGCGATCGGGCGACGTGAACGGCTCGGCCATGTCAACGGTGCCTGGCACGACGTGATCCTGTACGAGCGACGCAGCGCCGTCACAGGTGGGCCGGGCCTGCCGACCCACAGCTGTGAGGGTGACTAGCGAAAGCCGCTAGTTCGCTTTCCCGCTGACTTCGGCATCCGCGAACGTCGCCATGCCGGTGTGACAGGCGAGCGCCGCGCGCACGATCTGGATCGCCAGCGCAGCGCCTGACCCCTCGCCCAGGCGCATCGCCAGTGCCAGCAGGGGCACCTTGTCGAGTTTTTCACAGAGCGCGCGGTGGGCCGGTTCGGCCGACAGATGCCCGATCATGCAGTGGTCCAGCGCGTGCGGGTCGATGGCATGCAGCACCGCTGCCGCCGCCGTGCAGGTGTAGCCGTCGAGCAGCACCGGGACCCCGGCGAGGCGCGCCGCGATGATGGCGCCGACGATGGCTGCGACCTCATGGCCGCCAAGTGCACGCAGCAGCTGCAGCGGATCGTCGAGCAAGCTCCGGTTGACCGCTACGGCGGCCTCCACCGCCGCGACCTTGGCCGCGAGCGCATCCCCCGCAACACCCGTGCCCGGGCCGACCCAGTCCTGCGCCGCGCCGCCATACAGCGCATGGCAGATCGCAGCGGCGGATGTGGTGTTGGCGATCCCCATCTCGCCGAGCGCGATCAGCTCGACCCCGGCCTCCACCGACATCATGCCGTAGGCGACCGCCTTGGCGCAGTCTTCCTCTGAGAGGGCCGGGCCCCGGGTGAAGTCTGCCGTCGGGGTTTCGAGCGCCATCTCATAGACCCGCAGATCCGCATCCGCGATCTCGGTGAGTTGATTGACCGCCGCCCCGCCGGCGACGAAGTTCTGCACCATCTGGGCGGTGACCTCGGCCGGAAAGGCCGACACACCCCGTGCGGCCACGCCGTGGTTGCCGGCGAACACCGCAACCCGGGCATGGGTCACGTTCGGCGGGTGCCGTCCCTGCCAGGCGGCCACCCACTCGGTGATCTCCTCGAGACGTCCGAGCGCCCCGGGCGGCTTGGTCAATTCGGCCTCGCGCGCGCGCGTCGCCTCCACGGCCGCCACATCCGGCGCGGGCATTTCGCCAATCAGTTTGCGGATTTCATTGAAATCCGGACCACCGGCCGCGCCGGCTCCATTGCCGGCGCCATTCGCACCGTTGCCTGTTTCGCTCATCTCGTGTGACCGCAAGTTCCGTTTCGAAAAGGAAAGCGGTTGTCCTATAAGTCGGGCATGGATGCAAATGACGAGAATGGTCGCGCGGAGTTCTCCGCCCAGCTCCGCCTCGCGGTTGCGTTCCTGACACGGCTGCCTGTCGCACACGCAGCGGACGACGATGACCCACTTGCAGTGCTCGACGAAACGCCGCCGGACCTGGCGTCCGCCATGTGGCTGTTCCCCCTCGTCGGCTTCGCCATCGGCGGGGCCGGCGCGCTCGCGCTGGGGGCGTTGGTCTGGGGCGGCGTCCCCGCGCCCGTGGCCGCCACACTGGCCATTGGCGTCATGATCTGGCTCACGGGAGCCCTGCACGAAGACGGCCTGTCCGACATCGCCGACGGCTTCGGCGGCGGCAGCGACCGGGATCACAAACTCGAAATCATGCGCGACAGCCGGCTGGGCGCCTACGGCACGGTGACCCTCGCCATTGTCGTTGTCACCAAGATCGCCGCACTCGCGACCATCGCGGCCCATGATGTGGGCGCCGCCGCGGGCGCGCTGATCGCTGCGACCGTTTGGAGCCGGGCGCTTATCGCGCCGACCATGCGCTGGCTCACACCCGCTCGCGACGACGGGCTCGGCGCGAATGCCGGCGAACCCACGGAAGGCGACAGCTGGAAGGGGCTCGGCCTCGCGGTCCTGCTCGTGCTTCTGGTTCTCGTGACCCCGGCGGGCTTCGGTGTGGTGACGGTTCTTCTCGCGGGCGGGCTCGCCGCCTTCGCGGTCGGCATGATCGCATTGCGTCAGATCGGCGGTTACACCGGCGATGTGCTGGGCGCCGTCGTGATGATCGCCGAAACCGCGGCCCTCGTGGCCGCAAGCGCCATTGTTTCAGGGAGTATTTGATGACCACACGCACACGCTGGTGGTGGGTGCGCCACGCCCCGGTCCGCTCGACCGGAGGCCGAATTTACGGCAACACCGATCCCCTCGCCGACACAAATGACCCGCCGACCTATGCCGGGCTGGCACGCCTTCTGCCCGAAGATGCGCTTCTCGTCACATCCCACCTGCAGCGCACCCATCAGACCGCCGACGCCATCAAGGCGGCCGGGCTGCACCTGCCCGACCCCCATATCGAAGAAAACCTGGCGGAACAGGATTTCGGCGACTGGCAGGGGCGCAAGCGCGAGGACGTGTATGCCGAGCTGGACCCCAAGCACTTGTTCTGGCTGGCACCGGCCAACACGAAGGCGCCCGGCGGCGAGAGCTTCGCCGACCTGATGGCGCGCGTCGCCGGCGTGATCGAGCGCCTGAACGCCGAACATTCAGGCCGCGATATCGTGGCCGTGACCCATGGCGGCACCATCCGGGCCGCGATCGGGCATGCACTCAAGCTCGACCCCGAGGCGGCCCTGACCTGCCAGGTGGACAATTGCTCGCTCACGCGGATCGACCATTTCGGGCCGAGCGAGAGCCACCCGGACGGCGCATGGGCAATTTTCCACATCAATCAGATCCCGACCCAGGACTCGACGCTGGTTCCCGATCACACCGCCATGCTAGCCTTGGTGCAGCGCTGAAACAGGGAAGTCCGGTGCGGAACCAAGCGGTTCCAACGCCGACGCTGCCCCCGCAACTGTAACGGTCAGGCCCCGCGCGACACCCACTGGCGAACAGTCTCGCCGGGAAGGATGCGACAGGGCCGTCGATCCGGAGCCAGGAGACCTCTTCGGCGCGCAACATCCGCGCAACCCTCGGGAGGAGGAACCGCGCCGTGACCGAAGACACGACCGCCGTGAACGATGACAATCCGCACCCCACCGACAGCAACCTGCTGCCGGGCCTGACGCTCGTCCTCGGCGGCGCGCGATCGGGCAAGAGCCATCATGCCGAGACCCTGATCGCCGGGCACATCGATGCGAGCGCCAGCATCATGCGGCCGACATACATCGCAACCGCCGAGGCCGGCGACGGCGAGATGGTGACCCGGATCGCCCAGCATCGCGCACGGCGCGGCGATCACTGGCACACGGAAGAAACCCTGCTCGCGCTCGCCGACACGATTGTCGCGGCGACGTCGGACGGACAGCCCGCGCTGGTCGACTGCCTGACCTTGTGGTTGTCGAACGCGATGCATGCCGAGCTCGATCTCAACGCCGAGACGGCGACCCTCCTCGACGCGTTCACCCACGCGAAGGGCCCGGTGGTCTGCGTGTCCAACGAGGTCGGTCTCGGGATCGTCCCGGACAACGCGTTGGCACGCGCCTTTCGCGACGCGGCCGGGCGCCTCAATCAACAGGTCGCAGCACAGGCCGACCGGGTCGACTTCATCGCCGCCGGCCTTCCCATCACGCTCAAGTCATAACCCCGGAAAACGAGACATCATGAAACGCATCCCCGCCACCGTCGTCACCGGCTTTCTCGGCGCCGGCAAGACAAGCCTGATCCGGCACCTGCTGGAGAATGCCGACGGCCGCCGCATCGCCCTGATTATCAATGAGTTCGGCGACCTCGGCATCGACCGGGGCATCGTCGAGGGTTGCGCCATCCCGGGTTGCGAGGAAGACGACATCGTCGAACTGGCCAACGGCTGCATCTGCTGCACGGTCGCCGACGATTTTCTGCCGACCATCACCGCGCTCCTCGATCGTGCCGACCCGCCCGATCACATCGTCATCGAGACATCCGGCCTGGCGCTGCCCAAACCTCTGCTCAAGGCGTTTGCCTGGCCCGAGGTCCGCGCCCGCACGACCGTCGACGGGGTTGTCACCGTGATCGATGCCGCCGCCGTCGCGGCCGGCCGGTTCGCCGACGATCCCGACGCGATCGCCGCGGCACAGGCCGAAGACCCGTCGCTCGACCATGACAATCCGCTCGAAGAACTCTTCGTCGACCAGGTGAGCTGCGCCGATCTGATCGTCATCAACAAGGCAGACCTCGTGGCCGAGGGCGACGCATCGGTCGAGGCCGCCCTGGCACCGCATCGACGTCCCGGCGTCCGCGCCGTGTCGGCATCCCATGGCCGCCTGGACCCGGCGGTGCTGCTCGGGCTCGGCGCCGAGGCCGCAGATGATCTCGACACACGGCCCAGCGTGCATGACGGCGAGGAGGAGCATGACCATGATGACTTCGACAGCTTCATCGTCGCGCTCGGCCCGGTGGATGACCCCGACGCCCTCGAGCGACGCCTGATCGAGGCCGTGAGTACCCATGACATCTTCCGGATCAAGGGGTTCGCCCATGTGCCCGGCAAACCCCGGCGTCTCGTGGTGCAGGGTGTGGGCGCCCGCTTCCAGCGCTACTTCGATCGCGACTGGGCGGCGGACGAGCGTCCACGCACCGAGTTCGTCGTGATCGGGCGGAGCGGAATGGACCGGGCCGGAATAGAAGCGGTGATTCAGGGCAGTTGATGCATCTCCTCGCCGCCGTCCCGGGAACCGTCGACGACGGGTCCGAAGCCGTCGATCTCGGCCAGACCCAAGGTGACATCCTGGTGCTGAGCGCCGCCGACACAGAAATCACCGCGCTCGCCATGGCGAACAGGTCGCGGATGGCGAACGACCCGAACGCGCCAAGCCTGCGTCTGGCCAACTATCTGCGCCTCGCCCACAACATGTCGGTCGACCTTTATGTGGACGACGTCGTGCGTCACACGAAACTCGTGGTCTGCCGTCTCCTGGGTGGGCGCGGCTACTGGCCCTACGGTGTCGATGAAATAGTTGCGGCCTGTCGGGCAGCCGACATTCCTGTCGCCTTCCTGCCGGGTGACGATCAGCCTGACGCCGAACTAACGAACCTGACGTCTCTCGACGGCGGCGACACCCATCGCCTGTGGCAGTATCTGGTGCATGGCGGCATCGACAACGCCGGAAACTTCCTCGCCTTCGCCGAAACCCTGATTGGCCGCGACCGCGACTGGCACGAACCCGCACCCCTGACCCGCGCCGGACTGTACTGGCCCGGAGCGGGTAACATCGCATTGGAGGGCCTGCGTGCCCATTGGGCCGATGACGCCCCCGTCGCCGGCGTCCTGTTCTACCGGGCGCTGATGCAGGCCGCGAACCTTGCACCCATCGATTCGCTGATCGCCGCGTTGCAGACCAAGGGCGTCAACCCCCTGCCGATCCACGCCGCGAGCCTGAAGGACCCGCTCGCCGCCGCGATGATCGCCGAGACGTTCGCCGCCGCCCCGCCCGACGTGATCCTCAACGCCACCGGTTTCGCCCTGTCCGCGCCGGGTGCGCCGCTCGATCGTGGCCCGTTCACGCACACCGACGCGCCGGTGCTGCAGGTGGTCCTCGCCGGCAGCGACGAGGATAGCTGGCGCGACACCGCCAACGGGCTGTCGGCGCGCGACATTGCGATGAACGTGGCTCTGCCCGAGGTCGACGGACGCGTGCTGGCACGCGCGGTGTCCTTCAAGGGCGCCCAGGTCCGGGATGATTTTAGCGAAACCGATATCGTCACCCACGTGCCCGTCCCCGACCGGATCAACTTCACGGCAGATCTGGCGGCCAACTGGGCCCGGCTGCGCAAGACGTCGATCGGCCGGCGCCGGGTCGCCATCGTGCTCGCCAACTACCCCAACCGCGACGGCCGGATCGGCAACGGCGTGGGCCTCGACACGCCCGCCGCTGTGGTGTGCGCCCTCGAGGCGATGGCCGCCGAAGGATACGGCGTTCACGACGCGCCGGCGGATGGCGACGCGCTTGTCACCCGCCTGCAGGCCGGCCCGACCAACGCCGGGACCACGGGGCGCGTGATCGAGGAGACATTGCCCCTGTCCGAGTATGAGTTGTTCTTCGCGGCGATGCCGGCCGCGGTCCGCGACGCGGTGATCGAACGATGGGGGCCGCCCGAGGCCGACCCGATGTTCCTCCCCGGCCACACGGATTGCGGCGCGTTCGCCGTGCCCGCGTTTCGCTGCGGCGAGATCGCCATCGGGTTGCAGCCGGCGCGCGGCTACAACATCGACCCGGCCGCGAGTTACCACGACCCCGCCCTCGTACCGCCCCATGGTTACTTCGCGTTCTATGCCTGGGCGCGCGCGAATTTCGCAGCGGACGCCATCATTCACTTCGGCAAGCACGGCAACCTCGAATGGCTCCCCGGCAAGGCCGTCGCCCTGTCGCAGAATTGCTTCCCAGAGGCCGCACTCGGGCCGCTGCCCCACATCTATCCGTTCATCGTCAACGACCCCGGTGAGGGCACCCAGGCGAAACGCCGGGCCGCGGCCGTGATCATCGACCATCTCACACCGCCGCTGGCCCGGGCCGAGACCTACGGGCCACTGAAGGACCTCGAGGCGCTGGTCGACGAGTATTACGAAGCGGCCAATATCGACCCGCGCCGCCTGGCCGTGCTCGGCCGCCAGATCGTCGAGCTGGTCCGCGAGACCGGACTCGACCGTGATCTCGGCTTCGCCGCCGACGCGGACCTGACCGACACCGACGCACTCAACCGGCTCGACGGCTATCTGTGTGAACTCAAGGAATTGCAGATCCGCGACGGGCTGCACGTGTTCGGACAGGCGCCGACAGGCCCGCTTCGCGCGGGACTTTTATCCGCTCTCGTCCGTCTGCCGCGCGGCACCGACACGCCCGGCGATGCGTCGCTGTCACGCGCACTGGTGGAGGATCTCGGGCTCGGGTTCGACCCGCTGGAGTGTGATTTCGCCGCCCCCTGGGACGGACCGCAGCCGTCCGTCCTGAATAGCGACCAACCCTGGCGCACGGTCGGAGACACGGTCGAGCGGCTGGAACTGCTCGCGACAGCGCTGATCGACGGGACAACCCGGCCGGAAGCGGCCTGGACTGCAACGGCGGCGGTCCTGGAACGACTTGCCGAGACGATTGCCCCGGCGATCGACATCTCGGGCGATGCCGAACTGGCGGGCCTGCTCACCGGTCTCGACGGGCGCTTCGTCGCCCCCGGACCCTCCGGCGCCCCCACGCGCGGCCGGCCCGACGTCCTGCCGACGGGCCGCAACTTCTATTCGGTCGACACCCGCACCGTGCCCACGCCCGCCGCCTGGGAGCTGGGTTGGAAATCGGCCCAGCTGCTGGTCGAGACCCACGCGCAGACCCACGGGGACTGGCCCCGAACGGTCGCGCTCTCCGCATGGGGCACCAGCAACATGCGCACCGGCGGCGACGACATCGCCCAGGCGATGGCGATGATCGGCGCGCAGCCCACATGGGATAGTGCGTCGCGTCGCGTCACCGGTTTCGAGATCATGCCGGTGTCCGTACTCGACCGCCCGCGCGTGGACGTGACCCTGCGGGTGTCGGGATTTTTCCGTGACGCGTTCCCAGGCCTGATCGACCTGTTCGACAGCGCCGTGACGGCGATCGCCGCGATCACCGACGAGAGCCCCCGCGACAACCCGCTGGCCGCGCGGACCGCCGAAGAGATCGCGCGACTGACTGCGGCGGGCATGCCCGCAGAAGAAGCCACCCGGCGCGCCGGATATCGAATTTTCGGCTCCAAGCCCGGTGCCTATGGTGCGGGGTTGCAGGCCCTGATCGACGAACGCGGTTGGGACACGGCCGACGATCTCGCCGCCGCCTACATCGCCTGGGGCGGCTGGGCCTATGGTGCGGGAACAGGGTCGGGCCGCGGTGAGGCCTACGGGATCGCGGCGCATGACGTCTTTGCCGAACGTCTCGGCCGGGTCGAGGCCGTCATCCACAATCAGGACAATCGCGAGCATGATCTGCTCGACAGCGATGACTACTACCAGTTCGAAGGCGGGCTGGCAGCGGCGGTCACGGCGGAGTCGGGCGCGGCACCGACCGTCTATCACAATGATCATTCCCGACCCTTCGCCCCGGCAATCCGGACACTGGAAGCGGAAATTTCACGGGTCGTGCGCGGCCGCGTGACCAACCCCAAATGGATCGAAGGCGTCATGCGCCACGGCTACAAGGGGGCGTTCGAAATGGCGGCGACGGTCGACTATCTGTTCGCCTTCGCCGCGACCACCAACGCCGTTCGCGATGACCAGTTCGACGCGGTCTACAAGGCATTCCTCGACGATGAACGGGTGCGCGCGTTCATCGCCGAACACAACCCAGCGGCGCTCAACGAGATGGCGGAGCGTTTCCTCGAGGCCACCGAACGCGGGCTGTGGCAAGCGCGGTCCAACTCGGCCTATGCTCGCCTGCACGAACTCGCCGGCCGGCAATTGAAGGACAGCGCATGAGCGATACAAAAAAGAGTGAATCCGGGAATGACGCCGGCGCCGCCGAAAACGACGACGCCCGCTGGGCGGAGAAGAAACGCAAACAGAAGGCTGCACGCGACCGCATGCTCGCGACCAAGACCCGCGAAAAAGGCCTGCTGATGGTCCACACCGGCAAGGGCAAGGGCAAGACCACGGCCGCCATGGGGCTCGCGATGCGCGCGCTCGGCAACGGCATGAAGGTCGGCATCATTCAGTTCGTGAAGGGCAAGTGGGAGACCGGCGAGCGGGAGATATTCGAGCACTTCCCCGACCGGGTGACGATCAAGGTCATGGGCGAGGGATTCTCCTGGGATTCCCAGGACCGGCAGCGCGACATCGCCGCGGCCGAAGCCGCCTGGGAGATGGCGAAGGAAATGATCGCCGACCCGGACTACGGGCTGGTGGTGCTGGATGAACTCAACATCCCGCTGCGTTACGACCATCTGGACATCAACGATGTTGTCGCCGGTCTGCAGGCCAAACAGCCGGACATGCATGTCGTGGTCACCGGGCGCAATGCGAAGGCCGAGCTGATCGAGGCCGCCGACATGGTCACCGACATGACCATGGTGAAGCACCATTTCCGCGACGACGTGAAGGCGCAAAAGGGCATCGAGTTCTGAGGAGCATGGGTTCATGACGCCCCCCTCAAAAACTCCCGCCGTGATGTTTCAGGGCACCGGTTCGGATGTCGGGAAATCGCTGATCGTCGCCGGGCTGTCGCGGCTGTTCGCCCGGCAGGGCCTCGCCGTCCGCCCCTTCAAGCCGCAGAACATGTCCAACAATGCCGCGCCCGCAATCTCGCATGAGACAGGTTGGGGAGAGATCGGCCGGGCGCAGGCGTTGCAGGCGCGCGCCGCCGGGCTGACGCCCCACACCGACATGAACCCGGTCCTGCTCAAGCCGCAATCGGACACCGGCGCGCAGCTGGTCGTGAACGGCCGGGTCAAAGGCAACCCTGATGCGCGGGCCTATCACGCGCTCAAGCCATCGCTGCTGCCCGGTGTACTCGACGCCTATGGCCGGCTTTCCGACGGCGCGGATCTTGTGCTGATCGAAGGTGCGGGCAGCCCGGCCGAGGTAAACCTGCGTGCCGGCGACATCGCCAATATGGGTTTCGCCGAGGCGGCCGACGTGCCGGTCGTCCTGGTCGGCGATATCGAACGTGGTGGTGTCATCGCCGCACTCGTCGGCACCTGGACCCTGCTGCCACCCGAAGAGCAGACCCGCCTCGCGGGCTTCATCGTCAATCGGTTTCGCGGAGATCCCCGCCTGTTTGACGATGCACTCCCGGTCATTCGCGACCGCACCGGCATGACCTCGCTCGGTGTGCTGCCCTGGCTCGATTCCGCGCGGGACCTCCCGGCCGAGGACACGTCCTCCCTGGCGGACCGCTACACCGGAGCCGGCTGGTCGGCCGCCGATATCCGCATCGCGGTTCCCCGGCTGCCGCGGATTGCCAATTTCGATGATCTGGACCCGTTGGTGGCCGAACCCGACGTGGCCTTGCGGCTGGTGGAGCCCGGCGATGATCTGCCGACGGATGCGAATCTGATCCTGCTCTGCGGTTCGAAATCCACACGCGGCGACCTGGCGGCGCTGCGTGAGAATGGTTGGGCAGAACAAATTACCGCCGCCGCACAGCGTGCTGCACATATTGTGGGTATCTGCGGCGGCTACCAGATGCTCGGCCAAAACATCGCAGACCCAACCGGCATCGAAGGTGCGCCCGGCGAGACACCCGGCCTCGGCCTGTTGGATGTCGAAACAGTCATGTCGGGCGACAAGACGCTGGCATCGGTGACCGGCGTATCACCTGTGACCAGTGATCCTGTCGCCGGCTTTGAAATGCATATGGGTGATACCATCGGGCCCGACACGACACGGCCCATGCTGTTGATCGAAGATCAGGATACCAACCGACCCGACGGCGCCCGGAGCGCCGATGGTCGTGTCAGCGGGACGTATGTGCATGGTCTGTTCGCGTCGGACGACTTTCGCCACAGTTTTCTCAAGAGCCTGTATCCCGCACGCAGCAAGGGTTTCGACTGGAACCAACATATAGACGTTGCGCTCGACCGCCTGGCCGACCATTTAGAAGCTCATATCGACACCGCGCAGATACTGGAGATCGCGCGCCGCACTTAACGTCACGAAAGCGGAGCAGAGCGGAATATGCCTCGAATGAAATCAACATTGTCGATTGCAGCGACGGCACTCATGGTTTCGGCCCTGTCTGCGCCGGCCTTCGCAGGTTCCGTCCATAGCGACGTGCCCGAGAAGGCCGACCCGGGCAAACACTACCTGATCTATCTCCATGGCGGCTGGCCGGAAGTTCGCCCGATAGCCGACCCCCATCCAAAACACGGCCTGTTCGACTATGAAGGCGTTCTGGCGGGGCTGGCGGCGCGTGATTTCGAAGTGATCTCCGAATTGCGACGCGAGAAGACCAACCCGCGCCGATACGCCCGCACCAGGGTCATCCCACAGATCACCGCGTTGATCGAACAGGGTGTCCCGGCGAACCAGATCACGGTCGCGGGGTTCTCCAAGGGCGGGAACATGGTGCTCGTACTGTCGGCGTTGGCGAAAAATCCCGAGCTGAACTTCGTGAACATGGCCGGGTGTGGTGCCGGACAGTTCCGCAAGGCCTACGACAGCATCCTGGCCAACGACGCAACCAAGATGCAGGGGCGCATGCTGTCACTGTATGAAGAGGCGGACACCATCGCGGGCACCTGCGACGAAGCGGCAAAGCTGGGCACGCGACTAGAGATGACCGAGGAAGTTCTCACTGTCGGCGCCGGCCATGGAACCTTCTACACCGCCCGCCCGGAATGGCTGGACCGGATCGCGGCCTGGGTAAAAGCGGCCAGCACACCAAAGACGAAATAGCCGACAGCCGCCTTCAGCGTAGCAAGATTGTGGCGAGCACCGCGACGACCGCCGCTTCGAAGAGGCACGCCACGACAAACAGATACAGTGCCCGGCGGATGTCGCCGCTGCCGATCTGCGCGCTGAACTCGCCACCGATCCAGGGCTCATCCTCGACCGCGCCGTCATAACTGCGCGGCCCCGCCAGCGCGGCCCCGATACCGCCCGCCATCGCCGCCTCGGGCCAGCCCGCATTGGGTGACCGGTGCTTGCCGCGGTCGCGCGCCATCACCCGCAACGCGGACACCGGGCGGCCGCGCGGCACGAACGCGCTGGCGATCACGATCATCACCGCCGCGATCCGGGCCGGCACGTAGTTCAGGACGTCGTCGAGTCGCGCCGCAACCATGCCGAACGCAGCATGCCGGGGCGTGCGGTACCCGATCATCGAATCCATCGTGTTGACGGTCTTGTAGACAAGCAACCCCGGTAGACCGAGCAACAGGTACCAGAACACGGGCGCCACCACGCCGTCGGCAAAGTTTTCGGCCAGGCTTTCGATCGACGCCCGGGCCACGCCATGCGCATCGAGCGTTTCGGGATCACGTCCGACGATCCGCGCCACGGCGGCACGCGCCGCCGCCAGACCGCCACGATCAAGCGCGCGGGCAACGCTGCGCACATGATCGAACAGACTGCGCTGGGCGATCAGCAGGGTGACCACCGCCAACTCGAGCGCCCAGCCATAGGGAAACATCTGTGCGACAACAGTCAGGTACCAGCCGATCACAGCCGCGAGCCCGACCATCAGCACCACGACCACCGCGCCGCGCGCACGCCGTGCGGCAGGGCTGCGCCGTTCACGGTTGAGCCGCCTGTCAAGCCAGCCGACCAGACCGCCTATGACGGCAACGGGGTGAGGTATCACGCGAAACAGAGGCCCAAACTCACCGAAAACCGCATCAACAATCAGCGCCGCGAACAAGATCGCAGCCGGTGAAAGGCCTACAATTTCGGGGTTCAGGAACATCACGGCATCCTGCGAGCGCCCCCCGCGCCGGGTCAATCTCGGGCCACCCACGCCGCCGCGGCAACATTCGGACATGTCCCCTTGGCCGGGCGCGGCCGGCATGGTCTATTGCGCGTTCGGGAGCGATGTATGTCTGAAGATTTTGGGATCATGGTGTGCGGCCATGGCAGCCGCGACGAGGGAGCCGTGCGGGAATTCGCCGTTGTGGCCGAGGCCCTGCGCGAACGCTTTGCCGACCGCGAGGTGGAGCATGGGTTCCTCGAATTCGCGACGCCTATCATCCGCGAGGGCCTCGACAAGCTGGTCGCCCGCGGGGTCACGCGCATTTTCGCGTTGCCGGGCATGCTGTTTGCCGCCGGGCACGCCAAGAACGACATCCCGTCGGTGCTGAACACCTATGCGGCGCAGAATCCGAATGTCGAGATCATCTACGGCCGTGAGCTGGGCATCGATTTGAAGATGATCCGCGCGGCCGGCGACCGGGTGCAGGAGGCGATCGCGCGCGCGGATGCCGAATTCGGCAAAGTGCCCATGCATGAGACCATGCTCCTGACGGTCGGGCGCGGCGCGTCGGACCCGGATGCGAACTCGAACGTAGCCAAGGTTGCGCGCATGCTGTGGGAGGGCATGGGCTTCGGCTGGGGCGAGACCGCCTATTCCGGCGTCACCTTCCCACTCGTGCAGCCGGGGCTGGAACACGCGGTGAAGCTCGGATACCGGCGAATCGTGATCTTCCCCTACTTCCTGTTCACCGGGATACTGGTCAACCGGATCTATGACCATACGGACATGGTCGCGGCCAACCACCCCGATATACAGTTCGTCAAGGCGCCCTACCTGAATGACCACCCCAAGGTCCTCGAGACCTTCGCCGACCGGGTCGACGAGATTCTCAACGGCGCGAACCTGATGAACTGCCAGATGTGCAAGTACCGCGAGCAGGTGCTGGGCTTCGAGGCGGAAGTCGGCCTGCCCCAGGAAAGCCATCACCATCATGTCGAGGGCATCGGCACGGGCTCAGACTCCGCCCACACGCACGATCATGACCACGGGCATGACCACGGGCATGACCACGGGAAAGACCAAGGGGACGCGCATGATCATGGGCACGCACACGATCATGGCCATCACCCCTACCCCCATGCCGACCATCCGCACGGCCCCCGCACGTTGCCGGCGGAAGGCGACTGACACCAGCCGTGTCATGTGCCGATGAACAACTCTGACTTCGACTATCTGCGGGATCCCGACGCGATCTACGCGGCATCTTTCGCGGCCATTGAGGGCGCCGCCGATCTGTCCGCTGTCGCGGCGGATTTGCACGACGTGGCGTTGCGGCTGGTTCATGCCGTCGGCGACCCGGGCGTGATCGACGAATTCATCGCCACCGATATGGCCGGTGAGGCCGGCCGCGCGGCGCTGAGAGCAGGCGCACCGGTGTTGACGGATTCACGCATGCTGGCTGATGGCGTTATCCGGTCGGCCCTGCCCGCACAAAACCGGGTCATCTGCACCCTGGGTCTGGGCAGCGTCGCCGGCAACGCGAAACGCGCCGGCACGACCCGGTCCGCCGCGGCGGTTGAGCTCTGGGCGCCGTTCCTCGAGGGTGCCGTTGTCGCCATCGGCAACGCGCCCACCGCGCTGTTCCGACTGCTGGAAGGGCTCGCGGCCGGGTGGCCGCGGCCCGCGCTGATCATCGGCTTGCCGGTGGGGTATATCGGCGCCGCGGAATCCAAGGATGCCCTCATCGCCGCGGCACCCACACCCTTCATCACCCTGCGCGGTCAACGCGGCGGCAGCCCCCTGGCAGCGGCCGCGGTCAACGCACTCGCGCGAAGCGCGCCAGGAAACACGACCGCATGAGCGCCTGGCTCAATATCGTGGGGGTTGGCGCGGACGGGCTAGCGGGCCTGCCTGCCGCGTCACGCACACTGGTCGAGACCGCCGAGCTGATCGTCGGCGGCGACCGCCATCTCGCCATGGTGACGAACGGGTCGGCGCGAAAACTCGCTTGGGAATTCCCGCTCGACAGCCTGGTTCAGGAGATCACCGCAGCCCGCGCGAGCCGTGTCGTGGTGCTCGCCACCGGCGACCCCATGGCATTCGGCATCGGGTCCACACTGGCGCGTCATTTCGAGCCCGACGACATGACGATCCTGCCCGCGCCCGGCGCCTTCAGCCTCGCCGCGGCACGCCTGGCCTGGCCGCTGCACGGCTGCACCTGCCTGACCCTGCATGGCCGGCCCCTGGAGCTCCTCAACCATCACCTGCAGCCGGGACGTCGTCTCCTGATCCTCAGTCATGACGGCACGACCCCCGAAAGCATCGCAGGCCTGCTGCGCGATGCCGGGTTCGGACCGAGCCGCATGACCGTGTTGGAGAGCATGGGCGGAGACGACGAAAGCAAACATGTGTCGACCGCTGATGACTGGGCCACACCAAGTGTGCAGGACCTCAACACGGTGGCCGTCGAATGCATCGCCGGGCCGGACGCACGCATCCTCGCGCCGGTTCCGGGCCTGCCCGACGATGCCTTTGTGCATGACGGCCAGCTCACCAAGCGGATCGTCCGCGCCGCAACCATCGCAGCCCTTGCGCCGCTGCCAGGCCAGACCCTCTGGGACCTGGGCGCCGGATGTGCCTCGGTCGCGATCGAGTGGCTGCGTGCGGCGCAGGACATCCAGGGACAGGGCGCCACCGCCATCGCCGTGGAACGCGACGCGGAACGCTGCACCATGGCAGCACAGAACGCCGCCCGCCTCGGCACGCCGTTCCTCGACATCGTCCACGCCAATACGGCCCAGGCGATACCCGGGATGGCGGACCCCGACGCGGTCTTCATAGGTGGTGGCCTGTCGGGTGGCGACGAACTTGTCGGCACCGTTTGGGACCACCTGCGGCCGGGCGGACGTCTGGTTGCCAACGTGGTCACACTCGAAGGCGAGCGCGCACTGCTCGACGCACATGCCCTGTACGGGGGCGATCTGGCACGGATTGCCGTCAGTCATGCTGACCCGGTCGGCGGCCTGACGGGCTGGCGACCGGCGATGCCGGTCACCCAATGGAGCGTCACAAGAACATGAGCGGCACGTCGACAGAAACCGGCACTGTCTTCGGCATCGGCGTCGGGCCGGGCGATCCGGAACTGATGACCGTCAAGGGCGCGCGCCTGCTTTCCGAAGCGACGGTCGTTGCCTATCCCGCCCCCGAAACGGGCGACAGCCTGGCCCGCGCGATCGCGGCACCGCATCTGCGCGCGGACGCGACCGAAATCGCCATCCGCATGCCCTTGTCCAGCAACCGCTTCCCGGTGGAGGCCGTCTACGACCGCGCGGCGGTAGAAATCGGCACATATTTGGCGCGCGGCCAGAATGTCGCCGTCCTGTGCGAAGGCGATCCCTTCTTCTATGGCTCGTTCATGTATGTCTTCGCGCGGCTGGCCGAGGACTGGACGGTCGAGGTGGTTCCCGGCGTGTCCTCCCTGACGGCATGCGCCGCGGTGACCGGCACAGCGTTGGCGGCCCTGAACGACGTGCTCACCGTCCTCCCCGCGCCGCTGCCGGACGATGTGCTGCGCGCACGCCTGGCCGAAACGGATTCGGCGGCGATCATCAAGGTCGGCCGGCACCTGCCACGAATTCGTGCCCTGCTCGACGACATGGGCCTCTCCGACCGGGCGCAGTATGTCGAGCACGCCACCATGGACCGCCAGGTCGTCGGTCGGATCAATGAGATATCAGATGCGGCGGCACCCTATTTCTCGATGATCCTGATCCACAAGCGTGGCGCGGCATGGTCATGAGTGCGGCTCGGGACATCGCGCTCGTCGCACTCACCGCCGACGGCGCGCGGCTTGCGCGGCAGATTCAGGATACGCTGCCGCGGGTGCGTGTTCATGGATTTGCACCCCGGGTCGAGGATTGCGACGTCACCTTCACCGACACGACGGCACATCTGGCCCGCCTGTTCGATTCCGGGCACGCGATTGTCGGCGTCTGTGCGGCAGGCATTCTGATCCGCACCCTTGCGTCCCGGGTCAACGACAAGCATGGCGAACCGCCGGTCATTGCCATATCGCCCGATGGCGCCCATGTGGTGCCACTGCTCGGCGGCCATCATGGCGCCAACACGCTGGCAGCGCAGATCGCCGACATCACGGGCGGGGCGGCCGCGATCACCACCGCCGGAGAGACGTTCCACGGCGTCGCGCTCGACGATCCACCACCCGGCTGGGCCCTCTCCAATCCCCAATCCGCCAAGCCGGTTTTGGCGGCCCTGCTGGCCGGCGATCACCCGGCCTTGGTGATCGAAGCGGGCAATCCTGCCTGGCTCTCGGAGCTACCGGTCGGGCGCGACGGTGAATGGATGATCCGGATCACCGATCGGGCCATCACACCGGCGGCCGACGAACTATTGTTCCACCCCCCGACCCTCGCGGTGGGGGTGGGTTGCGAGCGGGACTGCGATCCCGATGAACTCATCGCACTGGTCGACGAAACACTGGCCGCGGCAGGACTTTCTCCCGCTTCGGTGGCTGTGGTCACCAGCATCGACCTGAAGATGGACGAGGCCGCGGTGCATGCGGTTGCCGCGCATCTCGGAGTTGCGGTGCGCTATTTCGATGCGCCGCGTCTCGACGCCGAAACACCGCGCCTGGAAAATCCCTCGGATATCGTCTTTCGCGAAGTCGGCACGCATGGTGTGGCCGAGGCCGCCGCGCTCGCAGCTGCCGGCCAAGGCGGAGAGCTGGCGGTCGCCAAGCACAAATCGGCCAGGGCGACATGCGCCGTGGCACGCGGAACCAACATCGAGCCTACGAGTATCGGCGTGGCCCGGGGGACGCTATCGATCATCGGCACCGGGCCCGGCGACGCGGCCCATCGCATCCCCATCACGGACAGTGCCGTCGGCGCCGCGACGGACCTCGTGGGCTATGGGCCCTATCTCGACCTGTTGGGGGCGGCGGCGCAGGGAAAACAACGCCATGATTTCGATCTCGGCGCCGAGGAGGACCGTTGCCGGCACGCGCTTGAGCTGGCCGCAGCCGGGCGAAACGTGGCCCTGGTTTCCAGCGGAGATCCTGGCATCTTTGCCATGGCGAGCCTGGTGTTCGAGCTGCTCGATCGGACCTCCGACCCGGCATGGCAGCGCGTCGCAATCACGGTCCATCCGGGCGTGTCCGCGATGCAGCTGGCCGCGGCGCGGGCGGGCGCCCCGCTGGGCCATGATTTTTGCGCAATCTCATTGTCCGATCTTCTGACACCCTGGCCCGCGATCGAGACCCGACTGCGGGCGGCGGCCGAGGCCGATTTTGTGGTCGCGCTCTACAATCCGGCCAGCCGACGTCGACGCCAGCAGTTCGAGACGGCCCGTGACATTCTGCTGGCGCACCGGCCGGACGACACGCCCGTGGTCGTCGCCCGGAACCTGGCGCGGCCCGGCGAGCAGGTCACCATCATTCCGCTCGCGGAGCTCTCCATCGACGCCATCGATATGCTGACCATCGTGATTGTCGGCAACAGCCAGTCACGAACCATCGCCGGCGCCGCGTCACGCTGGGCCTATACGCCGCGCGGTTACGCGGCAAAGACGCAAGGCAAAACCCAAACCAAGACCGGCGGCTAGACGCGCCTAGATACTGTGTCGCCGACCGATGAGGGCTGCCTCGGCGGGGGTCATGTAGCCGAACCGATCGATAAAGCTCGCGACGTTCTCACCACACGTAAACCCGACAATGAACGTGTCGGGGTTCTGCAAATCATTCTCGAATCCGGTGGCGCCCTTGATGCGTTTGAAAAAATGAAACGCGATGCAGTCGCCATCCACGGCAACAAAGCCACGGCCCTGCTCACCCGGAACCTTCGATATGACCGGCTTTCCCGCACCCATGATCGTGCGCCCCAGAAAGGTGCGAAAGTCATCCTCGTCAATGGCATTCGAGAGGGTCAAATCGCTGAACCAGGCCTCACTGGCATGCTCCACCACCACGATCGGCGCGTCGCCAATGTAATAGGTCTCGACCACCACGGACCCATTGTCGCGCAGCGTGCGTCGCACGCTATCGACCTCGGGCAACAGTGACGGGATGTTGAATCTGGCATTCACGATGTCGATCACGACCGGGTCAGAAAACACCGTGCGGCTGCCACTGACGGTCACACCCTCGCTGCCGGATGTGCACGCTGCCAGAAACAGCGCCAACGCCGCCGCGGCTATCCGGTGTTTCAGAAACCACATGCTCCACCTCGTTCAAAATTGATCATAGGTCGATCCGGCCAGCACTGTAAGTGGACCATCCGAAAGGTGCGGGCGGGGAATTCGCGATACCCTTCCGCCATGCGCAGGGGTATGACACACCCATGACCGTCTACTTCATCGGTGCCGGCCCCGGCGCACCTGACCTGATTACCATTCGTGGCCGCGATCTGATCGCACGCTGCCCGGTTTGCCTGTATGCGGGCTCGCTGGTTCCACAGGAAGTTCTGGCGCATGCCACCGAGACCGCCGAGATTGTCGATACGGCGCCGTTGCATCTGGACGAGATCATCGATCGGATCGTCGTGGCGCACACCTCCGGACACGATATCGCCCGCGTACATTCCGGCGATCCGTCCCTCTATGGCGCGATCGGTGAACAGATGAGACGCCTCGACGGCCTCGCCATTCCTTATGAGATTGTCCCCGGCGTGCCGGCATTTGCCGCGGCGTCCGCAGCGCTCGGCCGCGAACTTACGCTTCCAGGTGTCAGCCAGACCGTAATCCTGACCCGTACATCTGTTCGCGCCAGCGACATGCCAGCGGGCGAGGAGCTGTCCACCCTGGCGCAATCCGGTGCGACCCTCGCCGTACATCTCTCAATCAACAATCTGGCCAACGTGGTCCGCGACCTGACACCGCACTATGGTGGCGATTGCCCCGTCGTCGTTGGCTATCGCGTGAGCTGGCCCGACGAACGATTCATCCGTGGCACGCTCGATACCATCCGAGATCTCGTCAAAGGGTCGGGGATCACGCGAACGGCGTTGATCCTGGTTGGACCTGTACTTGCCGAGGAACTTGCCGAAGAGTTCGGATTCGATGACAGCCGCCTGTATGCGGCCAGCCATCATCACGTGTTGCGGCCGGCACGGAAGCGATCGGGCGGGGACGACTAGCGCGCGCCTGCCTTTTCAAGAATCTGGACGACCTGCCTCGAGCGGCCCTCTCGGGCGAGGTCGAGCACGGTGCGGCCGGTAAAATCCGAAATCGTTACGTCGGCACCCGCATCTAGGAGCGCCTGCACGATCCGCGCATGACCCGCGCGCACTGCTGCCATGATCGGCGTCCGGCCGTCGCGGTTTTCCTGGTTGATCAGCGCCCTGTAGATCAACAGAAGGTCCACCACATCGGCATGCCCGTTCTCCGCCGCGTGATACAGCGCACCGTTGCCCACATCGTCGACCTGATTGATCAACACCTTGTCCTTGAGCAGCAGCTCGATTGAATCATAGCTGCCCTGGATCGAACCCCAGATCAGCGCGGTCCGTCCATCGGTATCGGCGCGCGATTTTGGATGCTGGCGGACGAGCAGCTCACGCACCTTTTCCACCCGGTTTTCATACACCGCGACGATCAGCGCATCATCGGCCAGAATATTGGTCTGCGCCGCCGCCGGCCCCACCGGCATCATGCCAAGCATCACGCCAAACATCACGCCAAGCGTCACGGTAGCAACGAAACCGAAGATCGCGGCGCGCCTGAGTGTCGGCGCCATTGTTCTGAGCATCAGCATGTCACCTATGTCGCGTTCCAACCCGTGTGCGTCAAGTCACCTGTTCATCAAACCAGTCGATGACCGCATCAACATTGTCGACGACCGGCCCATCCGGCACCGGCGGGCGTTCCACCATAAGCACCGGAATTCCAAGCAAACGGGCCGCCTCAAGTTTCGCCCGGGTCGCCTCTCCACCTGATGCTTTACACACGAGTGCGTCAATTTTGTGTTCTTCCATCAGTCGCTGCTCGGCCGCCACAGCAAACGGCCCGCGACCCGAGATCACTTCATACGCAGATAGCGGCAGTGCCGCGTCGGGCATATCGATCAGCCGGACGAGAAACCAGAGCCCAGGACATGCGGCGAACACCGACAGATCGGTCCGTCCAACCGTCAGGAAGACGCGGCGCCCGATACCCGGCAACACCGCTGCCGCCGAGGCCAGATCAGGCTGCATGAGCCAATTGTCGTCGGGCATGCGTTCCCAGGGCGGGCGCACGAGTGCGAGCCGCGGCACGCGCGCCGTCGCGCTGGCGATCCGGGCATTCTCGGATATTTGCGCTGCAAACGGATGGGTCGCATCCACGAGCGCACACACCCGGCGGTCTTCCAGGTATCGCGCCATCGGCGCCACACCACCGAACCCGCCGACCCGAACCTCACCCGGCGTGGCGCCCGGGGCCTGTGTCCGCCCGGCCAGAGAGGTCACGATGTCGAACCGGTCTCCCCATTCAGCCACCAGACGGTCGGCCAGCATGACCGCCTCCGTGGTACCACCCAGCACCAGAATGGCGCGTCGTTCAGGGGCCGACATGCGCCAACACACGCCCGTCGCGCGCGACGATGAGGACATCAATATCTGCCGCACCGGCGACCGACGCGCGGCATACTTCGCGCGCACCGCGCGCCACGCTCTCGGCCAATTTCATGTCGAGACCCGCGTCGGCTGCCATCGCCAGGACGGCGCCGGCGGACACCGCCGAACCTGCCTGCATGACCAATTCAGGCGACGCCCCCAGGTCAGCCAAACGCGTGGCGAGCTGCGTGACATCGACCGCTGAGCGGCTCGAATGCAGGTCCATATGCCCGTCTGCAAGTTTGGAAAGCTTCCCGAATCCGCCGGCGACCGACAGACGCGGAATCGGATGGGCCCGGACGTATTTCAACAGGCCGCCGGCAAAATCCCCCATATCGATCAGCGCGCGCTCCGGCAATTCGTGATGTGCCCGTATCGCCGCCTCCGATGTGCGACCGGTCGCGGCGGCAAGATGGTCCATCCCGGTGGCGCGCGCGACATCGACGGCACGGTGGATCGAGTGGATCCATGACGCGCAGGAATACGGAATCACCACGCCGGTCGTCCCCAGCACGCTGAGTCCCCCGACGATTCCAAGGCGAGAATTCGCCGTCTTCTCGGCCAGAACCACACCGCCGGGAATTGACACCGTGACCAACACGTCCGGCGCGACACCGAAATCCGCAGCAACCTCTTCCAGCGCGCCGGTGATCATCTCGCGGGGTTTGGGGTTGATCGCGGGTTCGCCCGGCGGCACCGGCAACCCCGGCAGGGTCACTGTCCCCACGCCCTCGCCGGCCGCGAAGCGAACACCCGTCCCGGGCTGCTGGGGTGTTACCTCGCAGCATATTCGTGCGCCATGGGTGACATCAGGATCGTCGCCCGCATCCTTGATCACGGCCGCGTAGGCGCTGCCATCCGACAAACGGGTCTCGGCAAGATCAAAGGTCGCACGCAATCCACGCGGCAGCCGTACGGCAACCGGATTGGGGAATCGCTCCGTCAGCAAGGCCTCGTAGGCGGCCTTCGCCGCCGCCGTAGCGCATGCGCCGGTGGTCCAGCCACGACGCAACGCCCCCGACGGTGGACGGGCTGGGTCTTCGGGAGTGTCGGCCGTATCGGTCATAAGCCTATCGTAGCGCTCCGCAAGGTTGCCGGGCCAGCGGTCCGGCGCTAGCTTCCTATTATGAATATCGACGAACTCAACCTCCCGGCGTTTCAGCCCGGCTGGGTCTGGCTGGTGGGGGCCGGACCGGGTGATCCCGCCTTGCTGACCGTGGGCGCGTTGCATGCCCTGAAATCAGCGGATGTCGTGGTCCATGACGCGCTGGTCGGTGACCATATTCTGTCACTCGCGGCGGCGGACGCCGAGTTGATCTATGCCGGAAAACGCGGCGGCAAACCTTCGCCGAAGCAGCCCGATATATCCGCACGCCTGATCAGCCTCGCGCGCCAGGGAAAACGCGTGCTCCGACTGAAAGGTGGCGACCCGTTCCTGTTCGGGCGTGGCGGCGAAGAGGCGCTCGCGCTCGTCGCGGCCGACGTGCCATTCCGTATCGTGCCCGGCGTCACCGCGGCAATCGGCGGCCTCGCATATGCCGGCATACCCATGACCCACCGCGCGACTGCGACGGCCGTGACCTTCGTGACGGGGCACAATCTGTCCGGCAAAGTCCCCGATGATCTGGATTGGTCGTCGCTCGCCAACGGCGCCCAGGTTCTCGTGTTTTATATGGCGCTGAAGCATATCGATGAGATTATCGACCGGCTGATTGCCGCCGGCCGTTCGCCCGACACGCCCGCCGCGCTTGTGGCCCACGCAACGACGGATGCGCAGCAGGTTGTCGTGACCACACTCCTGGAGGCCAAACAGGCCGCGGCCGACGTGTCTCCGCCGGCGCTTTTCGTTGTTGGCGAAGTCGTCCGCCTGCGGGACGGGCTCGACTGGCTCGGCGCGCTTTCGGGCCGAGCACTGGACCCCGACCCGCTGGGTCATTCGGACATTCGCGATGCGGTCTGACCGTCTCCACAAGGCCGAACCCGAGACGCCTTCGATGGTGCCGAGATTTGTGTCCGCGATCCTTGTGGTCGCCTCGGCCATTTCCATATTCGCGTTTCCCGAGATCGCGGATCGACCGCTCGGACTGCCCGAACAGATCAACGTCATCATTATCGGGTTGGGCGCACTGGCCGGAATCATCCATATGCTCGGGATCGTCCCACAGCAACGTCACCTGCGGGCATTTGTCGGCCCCGCCGTCGCCTGGCCGGTCATGGCTGCGGGCATCGTGTCGCTGATCACCTCATGAATTTTTCGCCATGAGTAGTCCGCGCGGCCTGATCATCGCCGCGCCCGCATCGGGCAGCGGCAAAACTTTACTCACCCTGGGTTTGCTGCGCGCACTCCGGGATGCCGGACACGCTGTCGCGGGCGCAAAGGCCGGACCGGACTATATCGACCCGGCATTCCACACCGCCGCCAGCGGCCGGCCCGCGTTCAATCTGGACCCTTGGGCGATGCGGCCGGAGACACTGGCCGGACTCTTATCGGGAGCTGCCCAGACAACGGATACCATCATCGTCGAGGGGGTCATGGGTTTGTTCGACGGAATCCATTTGCCCGACCGGCCCGATGCGGGATCCACCGCCGATCTCGCCGCCATGACCGGCTGGCCGGTGGTGCTCGTTGTCGACGCATCGAAGCAGGCCGCGAGCGTCGGTGCACTGGTGCGCGGGTTCGCCGAACACCGGGCCGACGTCCGGATCGCCGGCGTGATTTTCAACCGGGTGGCCAGCCCCACCCACGAGGCCGTGCTCCGCGACGCAAGCCATGCGGCCGCACCCGCCGTTCGTTTGCTCGGCAGCGTTGGCCGCAACCCGGCCCTGGCCATGCCCGAGCGACATCTCGGGCTGATTCAGGCCGGCGAGCATGCAGACCTGGAGCGCTTCATCGCGGCCGCAGCCCTGACGATATCGGACACAGTGGATGTCGACGCGCTGGTTGGCCTTGCCGGACCGTGTGAAATTTCCCGACCCGACACCATGCCGCCCGACTTGTTGCCGCCCCTCGGTCAGCGGATCGCCGTGGCGCGCGACCAGGCCTTTGCCTTCTGCTATCCCGCGACCCTCGACGGGTGGCGGGCGGCCGGCGCCGAAATTCGGCCTTTCTCGCCGCTTGCAGATGACCCCCCGGATCCGACCGCCGACGCCATCTACCTGCCCGGCGGCTATCCGGAACTCCACGCCGGCACGCTCGCGGCAGCCGATCGTTTCCTCAACGGTCTTCGCGACGCTGCGAACCGGGGGGTGAAAATTTTCGGTGAATGCGGCGGCTACATGGTACTCGGGCGCGGTCTTGTCGACGCGGACAGCACACTTCATAAGATGGCGGACCTGCTGCCGGTCGAGACGAGTTTCGCCGCGCGGCGTCTCCATCTGGGGTATCGCGTCGCGCACCTCCATCGTGATGGACCGCTCGGACCGGCGGGCAGCTGTTTTCGCGGGCACGAGTTCCACTATGCGTCCATCTCGAACGAAGCAACGGAATCACCATTGTTTACAGCAGAAAACGCACGGGGTGAGCATTTGGGCCCCGCCGGGGCGACATCCGGGTCCGTGTGTGGCTCCTTTATTCATCTGATTGACCGGACGGCTGCATGACCGAGACCGAACCATTCTGGAAAACCAAGGCCCTCGCCGAGATGGACGAGGCGGAATGGGAATCCCTGTGTGACAGCTGCGGGCAGTGCTGCCTGTATAAGCTCGAGGACGCCGACACCGGCGAGTATGCGCTGACCGACGTGGCGTGCCGCTTTCTCGATCACGACACCTGCCGCTGCACCGACTACAAGAACCGCAATCGCAACGTGCCCGACTGCGTGAAGGTGAAACCCGACAACATCGCCGACCTGCGCTGGATGCCCGCAACCTGCGCCTACCGCCTCCTGGCCGAGGGGAAGGATTTGTTCTGGTGGCACCCGCTGGTCTCGGGCGACCCGAACAGCGTGCATGAGTCCGGGGCCTCGATCCGCGGCAAGGCGATCAACGAAGACATGGTGGATGATCTGGAGGACCATGTGGTCCAGCAGCTCAACCGGGACCTGCAAGGCGGTATGCCGCCCCTCGGCGCGCCCCCGGAGAATGCCCCGGAAGACCCACAGGAAGACCCCCAATCAGAGTGACGCGAACAGTTGTGATGCTGATGTATTGGCGTGTTCGCCGGTGTAAAACAATCGGCAGAGATACAGGAGACAGATGATGGCAACCCAACCCGCCGGTGTATTCGCCGCCTCGCTGACGCCGATGACTGCCGATCTTGAGATCGACGTTCCGCGCGCCGTCGCGCACAATCAGTGGCTGCTCGCGAATGGCTGCAACGGGGTGGCCCCGCTGGGGACCACGGGCGAAGCAAACTCGCTGTCTCTCGATGAACGCCTCGCGCTGCTCGACGCGCTGGCCGATGCCGGGATCACCGGGCCGCAATTGATCGCGGGGGTTGGCTGCACCGCGATCCCCGACACGGTCACCCTGACCCGCAAGGCATTGGCGAACGGCGCGGGAGGTGTGTTGATGCTGCCGCCGTTTTATTACAAGGCACCCAGTGAGGACGGCCTGTTCGCGGCCTATGCCGAAGTGATCGAACGCGTCGGCGATACGGCGCTGGAAATCTATCTCTACAATTTTCCCCAGCAGGTCGGTTTCGAACTGCCCCTGAGCCTGATCGCCCGGCTGGTCGAGGCCTACCCCGACACCGTCGTGGGGTCGAAGGATTCATCCGGCGACTGGCCGCGCATGGAACGGACCATGGCGGAACTGCCGGGATTTCGGTTGTTTCCGGGCTCGGAGGAATTCCTGCTGGCCGGCCTGCGTCAGGGCGCCGTCGGCTGCATATCGGCAACCGTCAATGTCACAGCACCCCAGTCGCAAGACGTCTATGCCAACTGGCGTGGCGAGAATGCCGACGAGCTCCAAACCTATCTGACCGAGCTGCGTATGGCCTTCAAGGGTCTGCCGGCCATTCCGGTGATGAAGGCCTATCACGCCCATGAACGGAACGAGCCCGGCTTCGCCAATCTGCGCCCGCCGTTCACCCCGGCAAGCGACGCCGACCTGGCTACGGTTCGCGAGCGTCTCGCTGCGGCGGCCTTCGAACTGGCCGCCTAGTCTGACGTTTCGGCGGCGGGTTTTCGGGGCGCCGGCTTCTTGCCAAAATTGACCAGTGCGACGCCGGCGAACACGAGCGCCATGGCAAGCCACAGCCAAACTGTGGGCTCCTCGCCGTAGAACCAGGCACCCCAGCCGACACCCATGAGCGGCACCAGATATCCAACCTGCGCGAGGTAGACTGCGCCGGCGAGCTTGACGATCGTATAGAACAGGGCGAAGGCGCAGACCGTGGTCCCGGCATAGGCAAGGATCACCCAGTCGCTCGGGCCGAAATCGATCCAGATCGGGTGGAATGTCCCGGTGACCAACGCGACGACTAGTGCGCCGAATGCTGCGGTGAACATCGTTCCCATCGCCAAGGCAAACGTATCCCCGTCCTTCGGGCGCCAGACCTCGGCGATGACATTGCTCGTCGCCCATAGCGCCGGCGTCACAAAAGCCAGCAACGCGATCGGCAACAGTTCAGGCGAAGGCAGGCTGCCGCGGGGCAGGACCAGAACCGCGGCCCCGGCGAAGCCCAACACCACGCCTGCCGCACGCATTGGCGTGAAGGTCTCCAGACGGATGATCAGTGCCACGACATATGTGATGACGGGCGCGGTAATGATGATGACCCCCATCAACGCGACCGGCAGCTCGCGCATGACGAACACCATGTTGGTGTTCGGCAGCGCCAGCCCGATCCAGCCCATGGCCAGGTAGTAGCGCATATGGCGCGCGTCGAAGATCAACGGCACCCGACGGATGAGGCAGATCGCCAGAAAGACGAACCCCGCCAGGCCGGTCTGCCAGACCACCATGCCCAACGGCGGCACGCCATCGAGCGCGACGAACTTGACGATCGACGGGCCCAGCCCCCAGAACACGCTCAGCGCCACCAACAGGATGAGTGGCAGCATCCGTACATTCACAGCGCGCGTGTCTGGTGCACTCATGGTGTGGCCTTCCTCATCAACCCACTCACGCCGGCTTCTTCTTGCCGAGATTGACCATCCCGACGCCGACCGCGACGATCGCGATGGCGACCCAGAGCCAGACGGGCACGCTCTCGCCAAAGAACAACACACCCCAGCCGACCCCTGCGAGGGTGACGATATAGCCGACTTGCCCCAGGTAAACGGCGCCGGCGAGCGCGACGATCAGATAGAAAATGAGAAACGCAACGGCCGTTGCCAGCGAGAATGCGAACAGAATCACCTCACGCTGGGCGAAATCCACCCAGACCGGGTGAAAGCTCCCATCGATCAACGTCACGATCAGCGCACCGCCCGCGGCTGCAAACATCGTCCCGGCGGCCAGCGACACATTGTCCGCGTTCGCGGGCCGACCCCATTCGGCAAAGATGTTCGCCGTCGCATATCCTGCGGGCACGATAAAGGCGAGCAGCGCAATCCCCAGCAGGTCCGGCGACGGCAGGCTGCCTTCGGGGATCACGAGGACCCCTGCGCCCGCGAATCCGACCAGGATACCCAGCCCGCGCAACAGGTTGATCCGCTCAATGCGCAACAGGATGGCAAACACATAGGTCAGGAGCGGCGAGAACAGCACCAGCACCGACACATAGCCGACCGTCAGGTGCTGCACCGAGAAGACGACCATGATGTAGGCGAGATCGATGCCGATCACCCCGATCACCAGATAGTAGATGATGGCGCGGCGGCCGATCCTGATCGGCGTGCGCCGCGCGATGCAAATGATCGACAACAGGACACCGGCACCGAGGGTCTGCCAGAACACGACGGACCCGGGTGATATGCCGCTGATCACAAGGGCTTTCGAGAAGGACGGGTTGCCACCCCAGATGGCACCGAGCACCAGCAGGAGGATCAGGGGCAGCCACTTGATCGCGCCGCCGACCGGGCCCGAATTGTTCATTGATGCGTCCCCCTCGATTGGCCCCGGAAGCGTTCAATGCCCGGGTGCCCAACCGTCTTATCGGTTGCGCCCGGGGCCGTAAAGCCATGGGGCACGGAGCTGGCATTCTCACAAAGCATGCAGCGGGGCTGTCACGGTCCGGTTTCACCGGTATTCTGCCGGACAGCACGTACCGCACCCCGACCGGACCATTTCCAGATGACGCTCAACGCAGACGGTTCCCTTGAACTGCACGACGTGTCGCTGACGCTGAAAGGCGAGCGGCTGTTCGCACCGATCGAACTGGTGGTCCCGCCGGGCGAAGCCGCCACGGTGATGGGCCCGAGCGGCTGCGGTAAATCCTCCCTGCTCGCCCATATCTGCGGCACGCTGGCACCGGCCTTCGCGTCACAGGGTGCGGTTACACTCGCCGGGAGCACGCTCGACGGGCTGCCGCCCGAGCAGCGCCATGTCGGTATCCTGTTCCAGGACGACCTGCTGTTTCCGCATCTCTCGGTCGGCGACAATCTGGCCTTCGGACTGCCGCCGGAAGTTCGCGGCCGCGAAACCCGCCACGCACAGATCGAAACTGCCCTGACCGAAGCCGGGCTCGCCGGCATGGCCGACCGGGACCCGGCAACCCTGTCCGGCGGCCAGCGCACACGTGTGGCCCTGATGCGGACCCTGCTGTCGCGCCCCCGCGCGCTCTTGCTGGATGAGCCATTCTCGAAACTTGATGTCTTGCTACGTGACCGTATTCGCGGTTTCGTCTTCGATCATGCCCGCGCCAATGGCATTCCGACATTGCTGGTCACCCATGATCCAGCAGACGCCGAAGCGGCCAGCGGCAGGACAATCGAACTTCAATGAGCTTTTCGATCAGAAGCGATACCCCCATGCCGGGGCGGCTCGCCATGACCCTGCTACTGGGCCTGCTCGTCTCATTCGCGCCGATGACGATCGACCTTTACCTGCCGGCCTTTCCGATCATGGCGCGCGACCTGATGACCGACGCGGAATCGATACAGCTCACCCTGAGCGTCTACATGGTGGGCTTTGCGCTCGCGCAAACTTTCTTCGGCCCCGTCTCGGATCGGTTCGGCCGGAAGCCGACGATCATCGTCGGGACATGCATTTATCTCGTCGCCAGTGTCGCCTGCGCCCTGGCGACGAGCGTCGAGCAACTCATCGTCTTCCGCCTGATCCAGTCCTTCGGCGCGGCCGTCGGCCCGGTCGTCGCGCGCGCGGTCGTACGCGACATGTTCACCCGCGAAGAAGCCGCGCGGATGTATTCGGTGGTGACAACGGTGGTCGCAATCGCGCCGATCATCGCGCCGGTGCTGGGCGGAATCATCGTCGTCTGGCTCGGCTGGCGGGCCAATTTCTGGATTCTCACCGGGTTCGGCGCGACAGCGATGCTGCTGGTCATCGTGATGTTGCCGGAGACCAACAAGACCCCTGACCCGTCCGCCACCCGTATCACCCAGATGCTGTCCAATTTCGCGTCCATGCTCTCCAGCCGGACCTATGCGGGATATGTGCTGACAATCATCGGCAATTTCAGCGGGTTGTTCGCTTATCTACTGGGCGCATCCTTCGTACTGGTCGGTCAACTCGGCATGTCGCCCACCGCCTTCGGGCTTTCATTTGGCTTTGCCTCGGTCGGGTTCATGTCCGGCGCGTTCCTGGGCAGCCGGATCGTGCGCCTCGTGGGAATAGAGAGGATGTGCCTGATGGGCACCTTCTGTTCCGCCGCCGGCGGCGCGCTGGTCTTCGTCCTGATCTGGTCCGACGTGATAACGATCTGGTCGATCATCCTGCCGACAGTTGTCTATTTCTTCGGCATGGGCATGTCCCAGCCCAACATCCAGGCGGGAGCGATATCTCCCTACCCCCACATGGCCGGTGCCGCAGCATCGCTGCTGGGGTTGGCACAATACGTGTCTGCCGGATTGCTCTCGATGGTGCTGGCGGTCTTCGCCTTCGATCAGACGTTCCTGCTCGCGACCATCATGGGGGTGTCAGGCGTCTTCGCGTTTGTCGCCTTCCTGCTGATGATCTGGGTGCCAATGAAACGCGCAGAATTCCAATAGCCGCTCCAAACGCGCGCTAGTCGGTCGGCCGCTCGATAAACGTCGGATCTATCCGTTCGCGGACCGGCCGCGCGGGCGCGGGCGGGCTCACACGCGCCGGGCTCGCGACAGATGCGGCAAGCGGCGTCGACATGAAGTCCTTCCAGATCGTCGCCGGAACACTCGAGCCCGTGATGCGTTGTGTCGGCGTATTGTTGTCATTGCCGACCCATACCGTCACGACCAGATCGCCCGCATAACCGACGAACCAGGCATCGCGGAAATCCTGACTGGTGCCGGATTTCCCGGCCGCCGGCCGGTCGATCTTTGCTTTCCTGCCGGTACCCCACGCGACGACGGCGCGGAGCATTTCGGTTGTTTGTGCTGCAGCGTCCGCCTCGATCACCCGGCGCGGCGCGCGGGTTGAGCGGCGAAACACCACCTCGCCGCCCTGGCGCACTTCGGATATGCCATAGGGCTCCACTGCAAAACCGCCGTTGGCGAACACGGCATAGGCAGCGGTGAGCTCGAGCGGCGTCACTTCGCCGGCCCCCAGTGCAATCGATGGATGGGGTGTCAGCGGTGCCGTGATTCCCAGCCGACGGGCCGACTGGATGACCCGGGCCCGGCCGATATCCTCGGCCACGCGCACCGCGACCGTATTCAGGGACCGCGCCACCGCCTCACGCAGGGTCACCTCGCCACGAAACCCGCCGGAGAAATTCTTCGGCGTCCAACCATCCACGGTGATCGGGGCATCGAGCACCAGGCTGTCCGGCGTCATGCCGGATTCAAGCGCCGGCAGATAGACGATCGGCTTGAACGCCGATCCTGGCTGGCGTAACGCCCGTGTCACCCGATTGAACTGGCTTTCGCTATAGCGTCGCCCACCTATCATCGCGAGTACGGCCCCGTCTGTGCGCATGGCAACCAGGGCCACCTGGGAGCCTTTGGTATCGGCGCGCGCGATCGCAGCCTCCGCACGCGCCTGAAGCTCGGGATCGAGAGTCGTCTCGACCGCAAGATCGGCACTGGTCGTGCCGGCATATCCCGCGGCGCGTTCGAGCACCCAATCGGCGAAATAGCGCCGCGCCTCGCCGCTCACCCGCGGTATCGGCCGTGCCGCATCTCCACGGCCCGGGCGTTTTGTCCCGGCGATCCGTGCGGCCTCGCCGGGTCTAAGAAATCCCGCCGCCGCCATGGCCTGCAACACCGTCTGCGCGCGATCATGTGCTGCCGCCTCGCTGTTGTCGGGATTCAGACGCGACGGCGCGCGCAGCAGTCCGGCCAGGACGGCCGCCTGGTACGTGTCGACGTTCCGTGCAGAAGTACCGAAATAGCGTTGGGCAGCGGCCTCGACCCCATAGGTGCCGGCGCCCAGATAGACCCGGTTGAGATAGATCGTAAGCAGCTCATCCTTCTCGAAACGGCGCTCCAGTTTGAAGGCCAGGATGAGTTCCCGGATCTTACGGTCGAATGAACGCTCCGGGGTCAGAAACAGATTCTTCGCCAGCTGCTGGGTCAGCGTTGATCCACCCTGAACCACACCGCCGGCGCGCACATTCGCCACGGCCGCGCGCAACACGCCACGCACATCAACTCCGGGATGCTCAAAGAAACGGCGATCCTCGATCGCCACAACCGCTTGCACGAGCTGGGGCGGCAACTCGTTGACCGTCAGACGCGCGCCGTAAAGGTCTCCGTAACCACCGACCAGCGAACCGTCCGCAGCGACAATTGTCACCCCGGGGCGACGCGCCTTATCGACCGTCGGGCCGAGGGCATCAACGGCGGGCAGGTTCCAGGCGAACCAGGCGAGGACGCCCGCCAGCGCGATGCCGCCCCAGATGCCCAGCACCAGCGACCATTTGGTCACGCGCCACAGAAGGCTGGAGCTTGTCTCGGGCGTCGCCGGACGCGACGCCGCCTTGGCCGCCCGCTTTCTCGGTGCCGCTTTTTCCGATCGTCCGGACTTCCCGGCTTTCTTTTTGGGCGACTTGCTCATGGGCGCGGAGACTGACGCACGGGCTTGGCCGAATTGTGGCGAAACACGCGTGGTGCGCTAAACGTCGAGATTCGCGACCTTGAGCGCATTCTCCTGGATGAAGTTGCGCCGTGGTTCCACCTCGTCGCCCATCAGGGTCTCGAAGATGTTGCCGGCGGCGTCCGCCTGCGCAACCCGAACCTGGAGCAGTGCGCGCGCATTCTGATCGAGCGTGGTCTCCCACAGCTGGTCCGGATTCATCTCCCCGAGACCCTTGTAGCGTTGCATCGAGATGCCCTTGCGCCCGGCTTCAAACACAGCCTGGAGCAAAGTCAGCGGACCGGTGATCGTGTGTTCTTGATCCTTCGCAACCAAGCGTGAATGTTCAATATATGTATCGCGCAAATCGCCCCATAGCTCGTTCAGACGCCGCGCTTCGGATGAATTGATGATCCGGTCATCGATCACGAGGGATTCGGTCACACCGCGCAACGTGCGCGCGAATGTCAGTGCGCCATCCTCGCGTTGTTCGCCCTTCCAGCCCCGTTCCAGCCGATCTGACAACCGATCGAGCATCCACGCAATGGCCTGGACCGCTTCGCCGGCACGTTCCCTGTCGGCCACCAGTTCCGGGTTGAGTGCGCCGGCGATAGCCGCCTGTTCCACAACCGTTTCGTTCGGCAGATATACCGTCAAAGGCTGGATCAGCTTTCGGGCCTCAAGCGCGATGTCGAGCAGGCCGCGAAGATCGGCCCCGGAGCGCTGGGTGCCGTCGCTCAGATTGAGCACGGTATCGCCCAGGCCGGTATCCATCAGGTAATCTTCCATCGCGTGGTCATCTTTGAGATAGACCGCCGATTGACCGCGCTGTACCCGATAGAGCGGCGGCTGGGCGATATACAGATACCCGCGTTCGATGATTTCCGGCATCTGTCGATAGAAGAATGTCAGCAGCAGGGTCCGGATATGGGAGCCGTCAACATCGGCATCCGTCATGATGATGATCTTGTGGTAGCGCAGCTTGTCTATGTTGAAGTCGTCGCGAATTCCGGTTCCCAGTGCCGTAATGAGCGTGCCGATTTCAACCGAGGACAACATCTTGTCGAAGCGCGCGCGCTCGACATTCAGGATCTTGCCCCGCAGCGGCAGGATAGCCTGGAACCGCCGGTCGCGGCCCTGCTTGGCCGATCCGCCGGCGCTGTCGCCCTCGACGATGAACATTTCGGCCTTTTCGGGATCGCGCTCCTGGCAATCGGCCAGCTTGCCCGGGAGGGACGCCATATCGAGTGCGCCCTTGCGACGGGTGAGCTCGCGCGCCTTGCGGGCCGCCTCGCGGGCCGCCGCAGCCTCGATGATCTTTTCGACGACCATGCGTGCCTCGTTGGGGTGTTCTTCGAACCACTGCCCCAGGCGGTCACCGACCGTCGATTCAACGATGGGTCGCACCTCGGATGAGACCAGCTTGTCCTTGGTCTGTGACGAGAACTTCGGGTCGGGTACCTTGACCGACAACACACAGGTCAGGCCCTCGCGCGCATCGTCACCCGTGATCGCGAGTTTGGCCTTCTTCGCCAGCCCGGTTTCATTCGCATAGTTGTTGATCGTACGGGTCAATGCGCCCCGGAATCCCGCCAGATGGGTGCCACCATCGCGTTGCGGGATGTTGTTTGTGAAGCACAACATCGTCTCGTGATAGCTGTCGTTCCATTGCAGCGCGACCTCGACGACCACATCGTCCTTCTCGCCGATGATATGCATCACTTCGCCTGCGATACCCTGCCGGTTGCGGTCGACATACTCGACAAACGCCTTGAGGCCGCCCTCATAGAACAACTCCGTGCGCACGGGCTCAACGCCGCGTGCATCGGTGAGCACCAGGGTCACGCCGGAGTTCAGGAATGCGAGTTCGCGCAGTCGATGCTCCAGTGTTTCGCGGTCGAAGTCGATCATGGTGAAGGTTTCAGTGGACGGCTGGAACGTAATTTCTGTCCCCGTCAGCGGGGATCCGTCCGCATCCGGGGCATCCCCGACCACCACAAGTGAATCGACCGGCTCACCATGGGCGAAGCGCAGCTTGTGTTCCTTGCCTTCACGCCAGATCCGCATCTCAAGCCATTCGGACAAGGCATTCACGACCGATACGCCCACGCCGTGCAGACCGCCCGACACCTTGTAGGAATTCTGATCGAACTTACCGCCTGCATGCAGCTGGGTCATGATGACCTCGGCCGCCGACACGCCTTCCTCTTCGTGGATATCGACCGGGATGCCGCGCCCGTTGTCGACCACCGTCACGGACCCGTCAGGGTTCAGGGTGACATCGACCGTATCGCAATGGCCGGCCAGGGCCTCGTCGATCGCGTTGTCGACCACCTCGTAGACCATATGGTGCAACCCGGACCCGTCATCCGTGTCACCGATATACATGCCCGGGCGTTTGCGCACCGCGTCCAGGCCGCGCAACACCTTGATCGAGTCTGCGCCATACTCGGCTTCCTCGACAAGCTCCGGAGCAGCTTCTTCTGCGGGCTCCGGTGCGTCGGAAGCCTCGGGGGTTTCGGGGGTATCGCTCATGGCGAGTCTCCTGTAACCGGCGTCACCGCGCCGGCGTTTACTTCGAACATTTGAGCGCTTGAGCCAAAGGCTTCAAACAGGTGCCGGTCCGTCCCGGTCAGCCAGGCCTGCGCACCCAACGACACAATGCGTTCCGCCAGGGCGGCACGGCGTTCCTGGTCGAGATGGGCGGCGACCTCATCCAGCAACAGGACCGGTGCGGCGCCACGTGTCAGGCCCAACAAATGGGCATGGGCCAAAACGATGGCGATGAGCAGCGCCTTCTGCTCACCCGTCGAACACAGCGCCGCGGCCATATCCTTGTCGTGATTGTGTACAACCAGATCACTGCGGTGCGGTCCGTGTAACGCGCGCCCGGCATCCGCGTCGCGCGCGCGTCCCGCCGCGAGCGTGTCGCGCAAACGATCTTCGGCTTCGAGAGCCGGCCCTTCGGCCAGCCAGGTTTCGACTTCACCCTCGTAAGCCAGCCCCGCGCGCGGAAAAGGTCGTGTGCGCGCGTCGGCCTCCGCGGCGATTGCCGCATCCAAACGCGCCACCACCTCGCGCCGCGCAGCGGATATCGCGATTCCTGTCGTCGCCATCGTTTCTTCTTCGGCGGCGAGCCAGACGCTATCACCGGAACCTTCGCGCAAGAGCTTCTGGCGACCACGTGTGGCTTGTTCATAGACGGCAATACGGCGGGCATGTTCAGGGTCGAAGCCATAGACCATACGGTCGACGAACCGGCGGCGTCCGCTGCCGCCTTCCATGAACAAACGGTCCATATCGGGGGCGAGCCATATCATGCTGATCCGCTCGGCGAAGGCCGCCTGACCGCGCACTGATTCGCCATCAACCCGCACGGCGCGGCGGGCCGGACCACCGCCGACGTTCGCCTCCATTCCCGTACCGAGCGCCACCACGCCATCCGGTCCTTCGACACGGGCGGCCACGGCCCATGCCGTTGCTGCGGAACCGGCATGTACGCGCGCCACCTCGGGCAGCGCCGCCCGGCGAAGCCCCCGGCCAGGCGCCAGAAATGACAGAGCTTCAAGCAGATTGGTCTTGCCGGCGCCATTGGCGCCGGTCAGCACGACGGGCGACGGCCCGACATCGAGGCGCAACGCCGCATAACTTCGGAAATTCGTCAGATCCAGACGCGCGACGTGGCCCGGCACCCGCAATTCGCCGCCTGTTTGGGCGGCAGTTCCGGTCTCCGGCCTGTCGTCGAGCGTCATCAATACCACGCGCGTCTAGACGCGCATCGGCATGAGGACATAAAGCGCGCTCTCGTCTCCGCTGTCGCGCACGATCGTCGGCGACGATGCGTCCGCCAGAACGAATTCCGCATTGTCATTTTCGATCTGGGCGGTGATGTCGAGCAGGTAGCGCGAGTTGAATCCGATTTCGATTTCTGTCTCGTCGTAAGACACCTCGAGCTCTTCCGACGCGCTGCCGTTCTCCGCGCTCGTGGCCGACAGAGTCAGCTGCCCCGGCCCGACCGCCAGCTTGATGGCCCGGCTTTTTTCCGACGAGATGGTCGAGACCCGGTCCACCGCCTGAGCAAACGCGCCACGGTCGACGGAGAGAATCTTGTCATTGTCCTTCGGGATCACGCGCTCGTAGTCGGGGAACGTCCCGTCGATCAACTTCGACGTCAGCACCGCATCATCGAAAGTCATGCGAATACGTGTGTCCGAAAGCGCGATCTCGATCGGGTCCGTGGTTTCCTCGATCAGCTTGCGCAGCTCGCCGATTGCCTTGCGCGGCACGATGACGCCGGGAATGCCGTCGCCACCATCGGGCATCGGCAACTGCACCCGCGCCAGCCGATGTCCATCGGTCGCCACGGCCCGCAGGACATTCGTCCCGTCCTGATCTGCTGCATGCAGGAAGATGCCGTTGAGGTAGTAGCGGGTTTCTTCGGTCGAGACCGCGAAACGCGTGCGATCGACCAACGTGCGCAACTCCTCTGCCTCAAGGGTGAAGGTGTGCGGCATGTCACCGCCACTCATGGTCGGAAAATCCTCGACCGGGAGTGTCGCCAGATTGAACTTCGACCGCCCGGCCCTGATCAGCAACTGGCCGGCTGCGGCATCGGTCTCGATTTCGACCTGTGCGCCGTCCGGAAGTTTGCGCACGATATCGTAGAGCGTGTGCGCGGGCGCGGTGGTCGAGCCCTCCTGATCGGTCTCGGCCGGGACAGTCTCGTTGATCGCGAGATCCATATCGGTCGCGCTGAGCGTCAAACTGCCATTTTTCCCGTCCAGAAGAACATTGGCGAGAATCGGGATCGTGTTGCGTCGCTCAACAACGCTTTGGACATGCGCCAATGCCTTGAGGAACGTCGCACGCTCGATGGTCAGTTTCATTCTTTGTCGGTCCTTTTTGGCCCCGGATGCGGCTCCCCGGAATGGGGTGTAACGCAGGATGCGACGCGGTTTGACTCACTTGTCGCGAGCGCCCGGAAATCCGGGATATCTGGGCAAATTCTGAAGTGTAGGGAGTATAGCAAATACGGCCTGATTCGACAGCCAAATCGCCCCCAAAACGCTTACGCGTACAGGCGAAAATTTACTTCTATTTCAGTAGCTTGCAGAACTTCCGGGAATGCGGCGCTCAGATTTCGAGCATCCGGCGCAGCAACTCAACGTCTTCGTTGAATCCGGCGTCGCCTGCGCGCAACTCCTCGACCTTGCGAACCGCGTGCATGACCGTGGTGTGATCACGCCCACCGAACTTGCGACCAATCTCCGGCAGCGAACGCGACGTCAGCTGCTTGGCCAGATACATCGCAACCTGTCGTGGCCGCGCAACTGCGCGCGCGCGACGTGCCGAGTGCATGTCCGCCAGGCGGATGTTGAAATGCTCGGCCACGCGCTTCTGGATTTCCTCGATCGTCACGCGCCGGTCATTGGCACGCAGCAGGTCATGCAGGACATCCTGGGTCGTCTCGAGCGTCACAGGCCGGCCAACGAGCGTGGTGTGCGCAACGATGCGATTCAGGGCGCCCTCAAGCTCCCGCACGTTCGACGTGATTTTGTGGGCGAGGAACTCAAGCACCTTGTCGGGAATCTCGGCCCCGATATGCTCGGCCTTGGCCTGCAGAATGCCGAGGCGGAGCTCATAATCCGTCGGATGGATGTCGGCAACAAGCCCGCAACCAAGGCGGGACTTGAGCCGCTCTTCCATGCCATCGAGATCGGAAGGCGACTTGTCGGCCGACACGATGATCTGGCGGTTCTGGTCCACCAATGCATTGAAAGTGTGGAAGAATTCTTCCTGGGTCGAATCCTTGCCCGCGATGAACTGGATATCATCGATCATCAGCACGTCGACGGAGCGAAACTGTTCCTTGAAGTCCATGATCGTGCGGTAACGCAGCGCCCGGATGAACTGATACATGAATTTTTCGGCGGACATGTAGAGCACACGCCGCTGCGGTTCGCGCTCCGTGAGGTGCCAGGCGATCGCATGCATCAAATGGGTCTTGCCGAGGCCGACGCCGCCATACAGGAAGAGCGGGTTGAACGGGACCGACTTGGCCTCACCGACCCGACGCGCGGCGGCATGGGCCAGCTCGTTGGAGCGTCCGACCACGAAGCTCCCAAACTTGAAGCGCTCGTCCAGAGCCGCGCGAATGTCGCCAAACCCGTTCTCGGGAGGACTTCCTGCGGTCACCCCGGCACCGGCTGCAACTTCGGAATCCCGCGGCGCCGCCTCGGATTCGATGCGTTGCGCCAGCGGCTGGCGCGGCGGGGCACCTGCCTGAATGATGGTCTGAGACGGCTCGACGATGATCTCGACCGACTGGACTGTATCGTTTTCGGCCGCCCACAACTCGGTCAGGCGCGTGCCGTAATTCTGATCAATCCAATCCCGCATAAAGCGCGTCGGCACCGCCACCCGCAGGCGACCGGCATTGAAATCTCCGAGTATCAACGGCTTCAGCCAGCTGTTGAACGCAGCCTCCCCGACATCGGTGCGAAGCTTTGCGCGCACCCGGGTCCACTGCTCAGTCAGAGTTCCGTCGTTCTGCCCCCACTGCTCACTCATCTGGCGATAATCTCCGTGAACTCGACCACCCAAAAATCGCCGCGCACCCTCCGCCAGGACAGGTCACTCGGCACTCAAATCATTGCCCCGCGACGGTGTCGACACACACCGTCCGCAGCAACGTGACGGACCAGTCATTGTCATGGGCGAAACACCCCAAGAACACGCACCCGTCCACCCCCGCGCCACACGAGAACAGCGAACGAACCGGATAGAAGCGCCAGAATGACGAGTAGGATCGAGAAAGAATTCGCGGTGAAGACAAATGCGTCCACCCGCACACAAAAGACCAGTTTTACTTATATTTATTTATTAGAACCGGCTTTTTACTGCTCCCAGACGCAGCTTCCCCTCCAGAGACTTAGTTGTATTTACTCCAACCTAGTCTCTCGAAATCCTCTTCTGTATTTATCCGATAATCCACTGACCGAGTATTTATTTTTACTGCATCCTCGGTCCCGCAAGGCAAGGCAGAACATAGCGTGAGAGGTCAGGACTAGCAACTGGTCAAAAGGTCGAATCGATAAAAAAACACGAAAATTTCGCGCATCGGACAGTCACCATACGCGCAAATAAAAACCGCGCCACAAGGGCGCGGTCGGTAAAAATGCTGACAGGCTGGTTGGTTACGCCAAGGCCTTTATGCGTGCCGACAAGCGCGACAGCTTTCGCGATACCGTGTTGGCGTGCATCACACCTTTTTGCGCCCCGCGTTGCATTTCCGGCTGCGCAGCGCGCAACGCGGCCACGGCCCCCGGCTTGTCGCCTGCGGCGATCGCCGCCTCGACCTGCTTCACATGGGTACGGATGCGCCCGATCCGGTTTCCGTTGATCAGGGTGCGACGGTCGTTGCGCCGAATGCGCACTTTTGCCGAATGATGATTGGCCATATTGCTTCTCGAAATCGATTGAGTGTTCGGGCGCGGTGTATAGACCCGGCCCGGGGGCCCGTCAAGGTCGCAACGGACTGAAATATGAAGGAATTTGGCCGCGCCAGACGCGGCCCACTCCCCGGCTCCTACTTATTTTTGAAGTTGGGTTGGCGCTTTTCGGCAAACGCCGCCATGCCTTCCTTCTGATCCTCGGTCGCAAAGGTCGAGTGGAACAGGCGCCGCTCGAAACGCACACCTTCGGACAAAGTGCTCTCATAGGCCCGGTTGACCGCCTCTTTGGCCATCATCACGACCGGCCGCGACAGGCCACTGATCGTGTTCGCGGCCTGCATCGCCTCATCCATCAGCGATTCCAGCGGCACCACCCGGCTGACAAGCCCCGCACGCTCGGCCTCCTCGGCATCCATCATGCGGCCGGTCAGAACCATTTCCATCGCCTTTGATTTACCCACAAAGCGCGTCAGGCGCTGGGTACCGCCGGCGCCGGGTATGGTGCCAATGGTGATCTCGGGCTGACCGAATTTCGCGTTGTCCGCCGCGATGATGAAATCACACATCATCGCCAGTTCGCAGCCGCCGCCCAGAGCATAACCGGCTACCGCCGCAACGACCGGCTTGCGGCAGGTGGTCACCCGCTCCCAGCCAACCGTGATGAAGTCTGCGAGATAGGCATCCATATAGGATTTTTCCGCCATCTCCTTGATGTCGGCGCCTGCGGCAAAGGCCTTCTCAGACCCCGTGAGCACGATGCTGCCGATGTTCTCGTCCGCCTCGAACGCATCGAGCGCCTGCCCCAGTTCCGCGACCAGCGCATCGCACAGGGCATTCAGAGCCTTGGGCCGGTTCAGCCGGACGACGCCGACATGGCCTTGGGTTTCTACTTCAATATTTTCATAGGCCATGATGGGCCTCCTCGATCTGACGTTTGATTTGAGTTCGAATTCGGCGTTTTCCGCCCGGCGCACTCTTATGATGCGCGCTTATGGCGCGCTGGGTGCGATGGCGAAACGGACGACAACCCTGCCGTCCCTGGTGTCCACAATCATGCGTAGTGTCTCGGTGCCGCGCGTCCAGGTGCCTTCGGCGGCACGCCGCCAACCCAGACCCGGCAGGGTCTCGGCATAGAAGACACGCACGCCGGCCGGGTCTGCACGCCCGCTCGCCATGGCCTGGACGATCCGGCCCTCAGGTTTGTCAAACGCAACCCGTGCATCCGTATCCTCGACCAGGCCCGGCGCCAGCGGCAGATCATCGACATCCGCGAGATAGGCCGGCCCCTGCGCCGCCGCCGGGGCCGCCGGGACCGCAGGCGCGGCCAACAACAGCGCCAACAGCATCACCGCAACCCGCGGGAGCATTTTTGTGCAAAGCAACATAACGCCGCTCTTAGCTCACCGTTGCTGCCGAGAGCAATAGAAAGTGGACCGGCCGGACTGGACAATCCGGCTGATCCGGCAATCCTCGATGCCGGCCTCGACGCATTTGGCACAGGTCTCGCCCGCCTGGTCATAGACGGCCCAGCGATGCTGGAAATAGCCGAGTTCTCCGTCTGTCTGGACATAGTCCCGCAGCGAAGATCCGCCGGCTTCGATCGCCTCTGTCAGAACGTCGCAAACCGCACCAACGAGCCGTTCCGCGCGGCCGCCCGCAATTGTATGGGCGCTGCGTCGGGGACTGATACCGGCCCGCCACAGGGCCTCGCAGGCATAGATATTGCCGATTCCGGCGACGACCCGCTGATCGAGCAGCGCCGCCTTGATCGGTGTGCGCTTGCCGCGCAGCGCGCCCGCCAGATATTCGGGCGTGAAATCCGCCGACAGGGGCTCCGGACCGAGCGCTCGCAGATGCGGGCTGTCCGCCTCACCACCCGGCGCGATCAGGTCCATGAACCCGAACCGGCGCGTATCGTTGTAGATGATCCGCCCGCCATCCTCGGCTTCGACGAGGACATGATCGTGCTTCTCCGCCAGCGCCCAGCCGGAATTGTGCCCGGCCTGACCGGCGCTTGCCGTGGCGCCCTCCGACCGGCCGGGTGTCACCGTAAAGCGCCCCGACATGCCCAGATGGGCAAGCCATGTCTCGCCGCTGTCGAGGCGGATGAGTATATATTTCGCGCGCCGCACGACCTCGGTCACGGTGCGCCCACGCAGGCGCTCGGCAAATCCTTCTGGAAACGGAAATCGCAGGTCGGGGCGGCGCAGTTCAACCCGGGTGAGGCGCTTGCCTTCCAGCGCGGGGCGCAGGCCACGAACGACGGTCTCGACTTCGGGCAATTCGGGCATATCGGCATCCGGCGGCGGATCTCAGACGCGCCTGTCTTATCATGCACAAAGTGAGTGGGCGGCTTTTCTTTTGCCGCCCGACGCCCTCGACCTATATGTTCCCCCGGCTATGCGCGAACCTGGCCAGAAATCGTCGCACGACACCACGCACTTTGGCTTCGAGGACGTCCCCGTCTCGGAGAAGACCGCGCGTGTGCGCGATGTCTTCTCTTCCGTCGCCGGCAGCTACGACCTGATGAACGACCTGATGAGCCTGGGGGTTCACCGATTCTGGAAGTCGGTTTTCGTCGGCATGGTCGCCCAGCGTCCGAATTTACAGGTCCTTGATGTGGCGGGCGGCACCGGCGATATCGCGTTTCGCATCCGCGAGAAGGCGCGACCCGGCACGCGGATCACGATCTGCGACATCAATGCCGACATGCTCACGGTCGGCCGGGACCGTGCGATCGACCGCGGGATTCTCGAGCGCGATGACGGTGTTCGCTGGGTCTGTGGGGATGCCGAGGCGCTTCCGGCGCCGGATTCGAGCTACGACGCCTATACGATCGCCTTCGGCATGCGCAACGTGACAGACATCCCCGCCGCCCTGGCCGAGGCGCGCCGCGTCCTGCGCCCCGGCGGCCAATTCCTCTGCCTCGAATTCAGCCAGGTCGTGCTGCCCGTGCTCGACGAGATCTACGATCGCTACTCGTTTTCTGTCTTGCCGTGGCTCGGAAAGCGGGTCGCCCGCGACGAAGCCGCATACCGATATCTGGCCGAAAGCATCCGGCAGTTCCCGGACCAGAACACCTATCGCGACATGATCGGCGCGGCAGGGCTTGAATCCGTGCGGGTCCGCAACCTGTCGGGCGGCATTGCCGCCATCCACACCGCGCGCCGGATCTGAGCCGCGATGATACCGCCATGCTGAGGGCCCTGCGAAACATCTTCCGGCTGATCGGGATCGCGCGCACGCTGGCGCGCCATGACGCGCTGTTCCCCGCTGACTGGCTACCGGCCACCGGCGGCCTGGTCTTCGCCGCACGCGTCCTGTCCGGGTTCCGCACCGCCCCCGGGACCCGCGATCTGCGCCCCGGTGAGCGCCTCGCCCGCGCGCTCCAGGATCTCGGGCCCAGTTTCATCAAGTTCGGCCAGATGCTGAGCACCCGCCCCGACCTGGTGGGCGAAAGCATCGCGAACGACCTGTCGAGCCTGCAGGACCGGCTCCCGCCATTCTCGAGCGCCGAGGCGCGCGCCGCCATCGAGGCCGAACTCGAACGCCCGATCGAGGATATGTTCGTGCATTTCGACGACACGCCCGTGGCGGCGGCGTCAATCGCCCAGGTTCATTTCGCCCGGATTCGAGTGACCAAGACGCCGGACGAGGCCAACGGGGCGCACGAGACGAACGATGCGCCCACCGAGCCGGAAACGCGTGATGTCGCGGTCAAGGTCCTGCGGCCGGGCATCGAACGCGCTGTGGAGCGCGACCTGGACCTGTTCCGCTGGATCGCCGACGTCGCCGAGACCACCCAGCCGAGGTTGCGGCGCCTGCGGCCGGTGGTTGCGGTCGAGACCTTCGCCGAAAGCCTGCGCTGGGAGATGGATCTGCGCATGGAAGGCGCGGCCGCATCGGAACTGCATGGCAACTTCGAAGACGACCCGATGTATGTCGTCCCGACAATCGATTGGGAGCGGACCGGGCGCCGCGTCCTGACCACCGAGTGGATTTCCGGAATCCCGGTGCATGATCTCGATGAACTTGTCGCGGCGGGCCATGATCTTGAGGCAATCGTGCGCAAGGCATCGGAATCCTTTTTCCTGCAGGTCTTTCGAGATGGGTTCTTCCACGCCGACATGCACCCCGGAAACGCATTTGTGCGCGCCGACGGAGCCTTGTGCGTCGTCGATTTCGGGATCATGGGACGGATCGACCGGCGCACGCGTTATTTCCTGGCGGACATGCTGCTCGGCTTTGTCACCGGCGACTACGAGCGCGTCGCGGATGTGCATTTCCAGGCGAATTACGTCCCTGCCGGTACAGACCGCATGGTGTTTCACCAGGCGCTCCGGGCGATCGGCGAGCCGATTTTCGATCGCCCCCCCAGTGAGATCTCCATCGCCCGGTTGCTGGCGCAGCTGTTTCAGGTCTCCGAGCGTTTCGACATGGAGGCCCAGCCGGAACTCCTGCTGCTGCAGAAGACCATGCTGCTCGCCGAAGGGGTCGGCCGCCGTCTCGCGCCGGAGCTGAATATGTGGCACCTGGCGCTGCCGCTGGTCGAGGAATGGATGCGCGAGCATCGCGGCCCCGAGGCGCGGCTCGCCGAGATAACCGCCGACGTTATCCATGCCGCCACGCGGCTGCCCAAGGCCGTCGAGGCGATCGAGCAGGCGGCCACACGCATCGCCGACGGCGAAGTCCGGCTCGACCTCGGACGCACCGGGGCGCCCCAATGGCCTGTCTGGGTGGCGCTGGCGGTGCTCACGGGCTTGATTCTCGCAGAAATCCTGGGCTGACCAGCGCCCCAACGCCGCCATTGCCGCGAACGGGGAAAACCCTATCTATCTACATATGTTTCTCGTAGTTTGTGCCCTTGTCCCCTTAGCAAGGGCTGTATGTGGAGATTATCCCGATGTTGCATGGCAAACGGATCCTGCTGATCGTCAGCGGTGGCATTGCCGCCTATAAGAGTCTCGAACTCGTCCGACGCCTGCGCGAACGCGGCGCCGCTGTGCGCTGCGTCCTGACCCGCGGCGGGTCACAGTTCGTCACACCGCTGTCTCTGGCGGCGCTGAGCGAGGACAAGGTCTATACCGAGCTCTTCTCCCTGACCGACGAAGCGGAGATGGGGCATATCCAGCTCTCCCGAGATGCGGACCTGCTGGTCGTGGCCCCTGCGACCGCCGACATCCTCGCCAAGATGACCCACGGACAGGCCGACGATCTGGCCTCCACCGTGCTGCTTGCGACCGACAAGGACGTCATGGTCGCGCCGGCGATGAATGTCCGGATGTGGGAACATGCCGCCACCCAGGCCAATCTCGAGACCCTGCGGCAGCGCGGCGTCCATGTGGTCGGCCCCGAAGAAGGCGATATGGCTTGTGGTGAGTATGGCCTCGGGCGCCTGTCTGAACCGGATGACATCGCCGCCGCGGTATCGGATTTTTTTCAGTCTAGCGCTCCGCTTTCGGGCCGGCGAGCGCTCGTCACCAGCGGCCCCACCCATGAACCGATCGACCCCGTCCGCTACATCGCAAATCGCTCCTCCGGCCGCCAGGGCCACGCGATCGCCGCGGCGCTGGCAAGCAGGGGCGCCACCACAACACTGGTCTCCGGGCCGACAAATCTGCCCGACCCGCCCGGTGTGACCGTTGTCCGGGTCGAGAGCGCACGCGACATGCTCGCCGCCTGTGAGGCCGCCCTGCCCGCCGACGTGGCCGTGTGCGCCGCCGCCGTCGCCGACTGGCGGGTCGCCCGGGAAGCGAACGAAAAGCTCAAGAAGAACGGCGCCGGGCCGCCGAGCCTGGAGATGGCAGAGAACCCCGACATCCTCGCGACCCTCGCCGCAGCGACAAATACCCGGCCACGTCTGGTCATCGGCTTTGCCGCGGAGACCGAACAGGTGGTCGAACATGCCCGCACCAAGCGCGATCGCAAGGGCTGCGACTGGATTCTCGCCAATGACGTGTCGCCCGAGACCGGCACCTTTGGTGGCGAAGACAACACGATCCATCTGGTCAGCGCAGACGGGGATGAAGACTGGCCGCGCATGTCCAAGGCGGACGTCGCCAACCGCCTGGCCGACCGCATTGCAGCGAATTTGGAGGCAAGTGAATGAACCGACCGGTTGAAGTTGCGGTCACCCGTTTGCCCCATGGGGCGGACCTGGAGCTGCCCTCCTATGAAACGGCCGATGCCGCCGGCATGGATTTGCGCGCGGCGGTCACGGACGATGTGGTGCTGGCACCCGGTGAACGCGCGCTGATCCCGACCGGCCTGGCGATCGCGCTCCCGTCCGGCTACGAGGCCCAGGTGCGGCCACGTTCTGGCCTGGCGCTGCGCAACGGCATTTCGCTCGTGAACACGCCGGGAACCATCGATGCGGATTATCGCGGCGAAGTCGGGGTCATCGTGATCAATCACGGCGCCGAGCCCTTCACCGTGGACCGGGGCATGCGGGTCGCCCAGATGGTGATCGCCCCCGTGACCCAGGCCACCTGGCTGGAAACCGACAATCTGTCCGACACCGCACGCGGCGCCGGGGGTTTCGGCTCGACCGGCACGGCCGACAAAAGCAAAACCCAAAAGAGCTAGATCATGTTCCGTTTGTCGCGAAAAACCCTGTTCGCAATCGAGGCCGTACTCGACATCGCGTACCACGCCGGGCCGGCCCCGGTACAAAGCCGTGAGATCACGCGCCGCCAGGACATTCCGCGGCGCTATCTGGAGCAGGTGCTGCAGAATCTCGTACGGGCTGGTGTCCTGACCGGCGTGCGCGGTCCGCGCGGCGGCTACCGTCTGGCCCGTGAGCGCCGTCGCATCACGCTCGCCGATATCGTCCGGGTCATCTTCGAGATGGAAGCGCGCGACGATCCCACCGACGCCGCCGACGGCTCCCCCCTCGGCACCGAGGTCGTGCGGCCCCTGTGGCGCGAGATGGCCGACGATTGCATGGAACAACTCCAGAAGATTACGATCCAGGACCTCTGCAACCGCGCCCGCGACGCCGGCGTCGAGAGTGAAGAGCCGGAGCGTCTGGACTACACGATCTAGCCCTGGACCCAACCCCAGAATTTTACGGAATCCCACCGCATGTCCTCAGCCGAACAAAACCACCCGCCCCAGGCCGAGTTTCGTGGCCGCATCTATGACTCGGTCGTCGATACAATCGGGGCCACGCCGCTGGTTCGTATCCCGCGCCTCGCCGTAGCCGAAGGCTGCAAGGCCGACCTGGTTGCGAAGCTGGAATTCTTCAACCCGCTCGCCTCGGTCAAGGACCGGATCGGCAACGCGATGATCTCCGCCGCCGAGGCCGAGGGCAAGATCGGGCCGGGCTCGGTGATTGTGGAACCGACCTCGGGAAACACAGGCATCGCGCTGGCCTTTGTGTGCGCCGCGCGCGGCTATCGCTGCATCCTGGTGATGCCGGATTCCATGTCCCAGGAGCGGCGCAAGATGCTGGCCTTGCTCGGCGCGGAGCTGGTCCTCACCCCGGCCGCCGAGCGCATGCCCGGCGCGATCGCACGCGCCCAGGAGATCGTCGATACGACCGACAACGCGATCATGCTCCAGCAGTTCCAGAACCCGGCGAACCCCGAGGTCCATCGCCAGACCACGGCGGAGGAAATCTGGAAGGACACCGGGGGCGCGGTCGACGTGTTCGTGGCTGGCGTGGGCACCGGCGGCACGATCACCGGCACTGCCGAGGTGCTGAAAGAGCGCAATCCAAACCTGCACGTCGTCGCCGTAGAGCCCGAGGACAGCGCCGTCCTGTCGGGTGGCCCGGCCGGGCCCCATATGCTTCAGGGGATCGGCACCGGCTTCGTGCCGGACATCCTGAATGTGAAGATCTACGACGAGGTGCTGCCGATCGCCAACGAGACCGCCTTCGTCACCGCGCGCAAGCTGGCCCGGATCGAGGGCATCCCGGTGGGTATTTCCTCCGGTGCTGCGCTGGCGGCCGCAATTGAGGTGGGCTCACGCGACGAGATGGCAGGCAAGCTGATGGTCGTGATCCTGCCGTCCTTCGCCGAGCGATATCTTTCCACGGCGCTCTTTGAGGGGCTCTAGGGGGTCGTTCATGGAACTCACCCCATGGAATTAAACGACGAGCAGTTTCATCGCTACGCCCGCCACCTGATCCTCGACGAGGTCGGTGAGGAGGGGCAGGAGAAACTGCTCGAATCCCGCGTGCTGGTCGTCGGCGCGGGCGGGCTGGGCGCGCCCTTGCTCATGTACCTCGCCGCCGCGGGCGTGGGCACCCTGGGCATCGTCGATGACGACGAGGTCGATCTCACCAATCTCCAGCGCCAGATCGTCCACGCGACCGGGTCCGTGGGCCGGCAGAAGACCGAATCCGCCAAGGACACGCTGGCCGCACTCAACCCGGGCATCAATGTCGTCACCCATGATGTTCGCCTCGACGCCCGGAATGCCGGCGACATCCTTGCCGACTACGATCTCGTCGCCGACGGGTCGGACAATTTCGAGACGCGATATCTTCTGAACGAACGCTGCTATCAGGCGGGAATCCCGTTGGTCGCCGCGGCGATGCTGCGCTTCGAGGGCCAGCTCTTCACCTTCCGACGCAACGACGACGCGCCCACCGCCTGCTACCGCTGCATTTTCCCCGAGGCGCCGCCTGCCGACCTGGTGCCACGCTGCGAGGAGGCCGGAATTCTCGGCGCGCTCGCGGGGGTGATGGGGTCGCTGCAGACGACCGAAGTGCTCAAGGAGCTGCTCGGGCTCGGCGAGAGCCTCGCCGGCCGTATGCTGATCTATGACGCTCTGAACACCGGGTTTCACACGATCAACGTGCCCCACAACCCGGACTGCAAACTGTGCGGCACCCCGCAGGGCTAAGACGACGCTAGAACATCGTCTCCAGCACCCGGTCGGGCGGCGTGTGGCCATCCACGAACGTGCGGATATTGATCACAACCTTATCGCCCATCTCCTGGCGCCCCTCGAGGGTGGCGGAGCCGAGATGGGGCAGCAGCAGCACATTGTCAGCCGCCATCAGCCGCGGGTCGACGGCCGGCTCATGCTCGAACACGTCGAGGCCGGCCCCGGCGATCTGGCCCGCTTCGATCATGTCGCCCAGCGCGCGCTCGTCGATCACCTCGCCGCGCGACGTGTTGACGATAAACGCGTGGGGCTGAAGCAGTGCCAGGCGGCGGCGCGACAAGAGGTGGTAGGACGCGGGTGTACGCGGGCAGTTAACCGAAACGATATCGACCCGCGCCAGCATCTGGTCGAGGGATTCCCAGTAGGTGGCGTCGAGTTCATCGACGATGTCGGGATGGGCCGGGCGGCGGTTGTGGTAATGGATCTTGAGGCCGAAGCCCTTGGCGCGCCGCGCCAGCGCGGTCCCGATCCGACCCATACCGATGATCCCCAGGCGCTTGCCCCAGATCCGGCTGCCCGGCAGGAGGGTCGGGGCCCAGCCCTGCCAGTTACCCGAGTGAATCAGCTGCGCGCCCTCATACATCCGACGCGGCACCGCAAGGATCAGCGCCATGGTCATGTCGGCCGTGTCCTCGGTCAGGACACCCGGCGTGTTGGTGACCGTGATGCCCCGCTCGCGGGCGGCGGGCAGGTCGATATTGTCGACACCGTTGCCATAATTGGCGATCAGTTTTAGCTGCGCGCCGGCCTCGCCGATCAGCCGGGCGCTGATATGGTCGGTCACGGTCGGCACGAGAACGTCGGCTTCCTGCATGGCCTCCACCAGAGCGGCCTCGCTCATCGGCGTGTCGGCATCGTTCAGGCGCGTGTCGAACAGTTCCTTCATCCGCGCTCCCGTGACCTCCGGAAGCCGACGCGTGACGATGACAATGGGTTTGTTGTCCGACATGTCCCCCCTTAACAGGCGCCCCGCCGATCCCGGTTTCCCGTTCATGCTCCGGCACCATCTCTCCCGGCCCCGATTATCGCGGAAGCCCCCCGGTACGCAAGGGCGTGCGCAAGCACGCCCTTGATTTTCCCGCGCTTGACCGCCGCGGCCCCCTCGGATAGATGGCTAGGCATGTTGTTTCGGTCTCTTTGCACCCTGCTTGGCATGTTCGTGATCATGGCGTCTGTCACGATCGCGTCCGGACCTGCGGCGGCCCAGCAAGAGACGAGCCCGCCCGCCAAGGCCGAAAACCCATCCGGGCTGCCGATCCCGCGCTGGGTGAGCATCCGCGCCAGAGAAGCCAATCTGCGCACCGGTCCAGGTGCGCGTTATCCGATCGACTGGGTGCTGCAACGACGCAAACTGCCGGCCGAGATTGTCGGCGAGTTCGAGAACTGGCGCCAGATCAAGGTCCAGGACGGCACCGTGGGCTGGGTCCACAAATCAATGCTGTCGGGCAAGCGGACGGCCACGGTGACCGCCGCACGTGTGCGGGTCCTGCAGGCGCCGGACACCGACGCGCCTGTGGCAGCCTTCCTGGAGGACGGGGTGATCGTCGCCCTCAACGGTTGCGAGGCGACCTGGTGCCGCATCGCGATCGATAGCCACGGCGTCGATGGATGGATTGCCCGGTCCGCGCTCTGGGGGATTTACGATGGCGAAGCCGTCAAACGCTGAGCCACCGGACAACGACCCAATAGATACTCAGGCCCTGAAGTCACCTGACAGTTCGGCGTGCACATCCTCTGTGAGGATGGTCATATGGGCATAGTCGGGATGGGTGAAGCCGAGGGTGACATCACCGCCTGACGTCCGGAACGCGGCGACCTGCGCATCGGAGAACGGGAAGTGGATGAACTGCACCGAGCTGGCCTTGCCGTCGGCGTTGGTGCGATCCACATCGGCTTCGGGCACCCCCGCGATCGTCTCGCCGGCAAATTTCAGGAAGGCCGTTTCCTCGACTCCGCCGAGTTTGGACAGGACCATCTTGCGACGGACTTCATCGTCGATCTCGAACATCACCGTGGCGACGAGTTCGCGGCCGTTCGGTATCAGCGGGTTGTAGGCAGACAGCTCATCGTCGATCTGCGCCTCGCCACCGCGCTCGATGAACAGCATCTCATGAACCTGATGCCACATCGTCGCGTAGCACTCGAAATATGCTGTGGCGTAGGGTCCCAGTTCGACGCGCCGGTTCTTCTTGCGAGCTACGAGCGTCGCACGCCGGTCTTTTCGGGTCCGGCCATACTCTTCCATGTCGATGAGGTCGTCGCGGGTGATCGCATATGGTGCGGTCGCGGACATCGTTCGTCTCCGGGTCTAGGAACTGAGTTCGGGCGCAAGCCCATAGGCGAGCGCGAATAGCTCGACGGGGTGATAGCTGCGGGCCGGCGCGGTCTCGCCCGCATCGAGTTGTTTCTCGATGCCCTGCAGGATGTGGTCGGCTGCCAGCGGACATTCGGACACAATATACCGGCTCTCCTTGGCCTGGCGCACAACCGGCCGGCCAACCTTGATCGCGGTATCAAAATTTTCCTTCATGATGCCCCAGGATCCGCCATGGCCCGAGCAGCGCTCGATCACCTTGAGATCGGCCTCCGGGATCAACCGAAGCATTTCAGCGGCTTTCTGGCCCATATTCTGGGCCCGCGCATGACAGGCCATATGCAGTGCCACCGGCTCGGGCAGCGCCGACAGACCGTCGACCAGCCCCTCATTCTTGGCGATGTCGACGATATACTCGGTGATATCCCGGGTCGCCGCCGACAGCGCCTTCACATCATCGTCGTCGGGCAGAATCAGCGGCCATTCGAATTTCATCATCAGGGCACAAGACGGCGTCAGCGCAATGATGTCCCGGCCCGCATCCACATGCGGCCGGAATGCCGCCGCCACGGTCTTCGCCATGGCCGACACCTCGTCGAGCTGCCCCTGCTCGAGCTGCGGCATGCCGCAGCAACTCGGGTGCAACGCCGTGGTCGCAACCCCGTTTCGCGCGAGGATCCGCTGGGCCAGCACGCCCGTGTCAGGCTTGTTGTAGTTCACGAAGCAGGTGGCATAGAGCACCGCCTCGCGCCCGTGGGCCGGCGCCGACATGTTGATTTCGGGCGGCGCATTCTCGGCCTGGCGCACGAATGTTTTCGACGCCGGCACATATTTCGGCAGATCGGCGTCGCGGTGAACCCCGGCGATCTTCTCGATCAGCGGCCGCGTCAGCTTGTTGCCGCGATCCGAGCCCCAGTTGGCCATCCCCGCCATCTTGCCGGCGAGCCGGCCGTTCCTGTCGGTCTGGATCAGCTGCTTTTCGTTCCAGCCGACACCGCCCTTCTTCGCCTCGACCGCACGGTAGCGCAGCATCAGATGGGGGAAGTCGAGGTTGAATTCATGGGGCGGCACATAGGGACATTTGGTCATGAAACACATGTCGCAGAGCGTGCAGGCATCCACGACCGGCTTAAAACCGGCGCTGTCCACGCTGTCGAGCTCGCCCGAATCGGATTCGTCGATCAGGTCGAACAGGCGGGGAAATGAATCGCAGAGATTGAAGCAACGGCGACAGCCATGACAGATGTCGAAAACCCGACGCAGTTCCTCGTCGAGCTTCGCCTCGTCGAAGAAGTCCATCTCCTCCCAACCCAACGGGTGGCGGGTCGGCGCGGCGAGGCTGCCCTCGCGCGGGGCCGCACCTTCATCCATGCTGCCGCTCTCGTCGGTCATTGTTCCGTGTCTCCGCCTGTGCCGGGGCGCAATTTCCCCGCAAACCACGCGCCATATTCGCGCAGCTGGAAATCAAAACCACTCAAAAAACATGAAAGCCGGGGCCGCCCAGGACGACAGAGGTCGGGCGCAAGCGACCCCGGATATAATCAGTCGAGCTCGTCGAGCGCCTTCTGGAATCGGCCCGCATGGCTCTTTTCAGCCTTGGCAAGCGTCTCGAACCAGTCGGCGATCTCGTCATGACCCTCTTCACGCGCCGTGCGCGCCATGCCGGGATACATGTCGGTGTACTCGTGAGTCTCACCGGCAACCGCGGCCTTGAGGTTGTCCGAGGTCGGGCCGATTGGCTGGCCCGTGGCCGGATCGCCAGTTTCCTCGAGGAATTCGAGATGGCCATGGGCATGGCCGGTCTCGCCCTCGGCGGTCGAACGGAACACCGCGGCGACATCGTTGTAACCCTCGACGTCGGCCTTCTGGGCGAAATAGAGATAACGACGGTTCGCCTGGCTTTCGCCCGCGAACGCTTCCTTCAGATTGTCTTCGGTCTTGGAACCTTTGAGCGCCATCACACGCCTCCTTGAAATTGGTTTGTCCATCCGCCCGTTCATCCGGGTGGTTTTCCAGTGCGGGCCGACCGTTCAACGCGTAACCGCCATCCCGGGAATTGCCTACCCCGCCAATATGGCAACGATGGCAGCACGTGTCAATAGTTTGGAACTATTCCAAACTATTTTTTATCTTACTGAGAACAGGAAATGTATTAAGAACGACTATCGTTTGCGCGGCGCAATCGGACGATCACATCCACCCGTGCCACCTCGGCGTCGGCCGGCGCTTCCGGCATCGTCGCAAGCGCAATCTGGTCGCCGGGAATATCCTGCAGCGCCCCGTCATCCTCATAGAAGAAATGATGGTGATCGGACACGTTCGTATCAAAATATGAACGCCCCGGCGCCACCACAACCTCGCGCAGCAAACCGGACTCGGTGAACTGATTGAGCGTGTTGTAGATCGTCGCCAGGGACACCTTGATGCCCTGCGCGCCCACCTCGCCATGGACCTGCTCTGCCGTCACATGGCGATCGCCGGCGTCGAACAACAGCTTGCCCAGCGCGAGCCGCTGCCGGGTCGGGCGCAGGCCCGCTTCCTTCAGCCGGCGCAGCGCATCGGCATAGGGCCGTTCGCGGATATTGTCACCTGCGTCACTCATGGTTCCAATATGGGTCTTTCGCGTGGCATGTAAAGAGGAATCTCTCGAAACAAGCTCATAAGCCATTATATTAGATGGAACTTTATTCAAGAATACTCCGTGAACACACTGATACGTAGACCTTTACCGGCGCACCCAACGGTGTCAGGCTCTGTTAAATCACTACAAAATCTCTGCGGTTTTGTCCCCTAATTGCGGACAGTCCCGGGAACACCTGTTAGAACGAGCAAAATTTCCCTTTCAGAGCTTAAGAAGCGATTCGGGCATGAACGATTTCACCCAGAAATCCAGTTTCTCCTACGAAGACCTCATCCAATGCGGACACGGCAAGCTGTTCGGGCCGGGCAATGCGCAATTGCCCCTGCCGCCCATGCTGATGTTCGACCGGATCACCGAGATTTCCATCGATGGCGGTGAACACGGCAAGGGGCTGATCGTCGCCGAACTGGATATCAAGCCGGACCTCTGGTTCTACGGCTGCCATTTCGAGGGCGATCCCATTATGCCCGGCTGCCTGGGCCTCGATGCGCTCTGGCAGTTGCTCGGCTTCTTCCTCGGCTGGCAGGGCCTGCCGGGACCGGGCCGCGCGCTCGGCGTCGGCGAGGTCAAATTCGCCGGGGAAGTGAAGCCGGAAAGCAAGCTGCTGCGCTATCAGATCGACGTCAAAAAGGTCATCAAGCGCGGTGTGGCACTGGCCATCGCCGACGGCCTGGCGGAACTCGACGGCGAAACGGTCTACACCACGGCCGGGCTGAAGGTTGGTCTGTTCCCGCCGAGCAAGGATTAAACGCATGAGCAACAACGGATTGCCCCCCAGTGGTTTGCGGCGGGTCGCCGTCACCGGGCTGGGTATCGTCTCGCCGATCGGCGCCAATTCGGCCGAAGTGACCGACAGCCTCAAGGCCGGCCGCTCGGGCATCGTCCATTCAGACGTCTATGCCGAGATGGGCTTCCGCTCCCATGTGCATGGCGCGCCGAACGTGGATTTTGACAACCACATCGACCGCAAGCTGCGCCGCTTCATGGGCGACGGCGCGGCCTACAACTACATCGCCATGTCCGAGGCGATCGCCGACTCCGGGCTGACCGAAGCCGACATCCATGACGAGCGCACCGGCCTGGTCATGGGTTCGGGCGGGCCGTCCACATCGGCCTTGGTCGAGGCGGCCGACACCGCGCGCGAGAAGAGCCCGAAACGCGTCGGGCCGTATGCGGTGCCGAAGGCCATGTGCTCGACCCTGTCGGCCAACATGTCCACCGCATTCAAGATGCGCGGCCTCAGCTACTCCATCAGCTCCGCCTGCTCGACCAGCGCCCACTGCATCGGCAACGGCAGCGAGCTCATTCAGATGGGCAAACAGGACGTGGTGTTCGCCGGCGGCGCCGAGGAGCTCCACTGGTCGCTTACCGTGCTGTTCGACGCCATGGGCGCGCTGTCGTCCAAGTACAACGACACCCCCGAGCGCGCCTCACGACCGTATGACGTCAACCGCGACGGGTTCGTGATCGCCGGCGGAGCCGGTGTGGTCGTGCTCGAGGAAATGGAACGGGCCAAGGCGCGCGGCGCCAAGATTTACGGCGAGCTCGTCGGCTACGGCGCCACCTCGGACGGCGTCGACATGGTCGCACCCTCGGGCGAGGGTGCCGTGCGCTGCATGCGTATGGCCACAGCCGGGCTGGGCAACCAGACCGTCGACTATATCAACGCCCACGGCACCTCGACCCCGGTCGGCGACATCATCGAGCTGGGGGCCATCAACGAGGTGTTCGGCGCGCAACGCCCGCATGTCGCCTCGACGAAATCCCTCACCGGCCACTCCCAGGGCGCCACCGGCGCCCATGAGGCGATCTATTCGCTGCTGATGATGCAACATGACTTCATCGCCGCCTCGGCCAACATCGAGGATCTCGATCCCGACGCCGGCGACGCGGCCATCGTCACCGCGCGGATCGACAACGCCGGCCTCAACTGCGTGATGTCGAACAGCTTCGGCTTCGGCGGCACCAACGCCACCCTCGCCTTCCAGCGCCACGACGGGTGATCCGATGGCCGACGCACACGCACCAACGTCCGAACCCAGTCCCGCAACCCTGAAACAGGCCGAAAGCATGGACGGACAACCCGCGACCGGAAGCCTGATGGCCGGCAAACGCGGCCTGATCATGGGCGTCGCCAACGATCACTCGATCGCCTGGGGGATCGCCCGCGCGCTGGCCGCCCAGGGCGCGGACCTGGCCTTCACCTATCAGTCGGATGCCTTCGCGCGGCGGGTCGGACCCCTCGCGGAATCGGTCGATGCCGCCGCGATGGTTCAGTGCGACGCGTCGGATACGGCGAGCCTCGACCAGGCGTTCAACGCGATCTCCGACACCTGGGACAATATCGATTTCGTGGTCCACGCCATCGCCTACTCCGACAAGGAAGAGCTCAAGGGGCGTTACGTGAACACGAGCCAGGAAAACTTCCTGCAGACAATGAATATCTCCTGCTACTCGTTCACGGCGGTGGCGCAGCGTGCCGCGGCGATGATGAACGAACAGGGATCGATCCTGACGCTCACCTATCACGGTGCCCAGGCCGTCATGCCCAACTACAATGTCATGGGGGTCGCCAAGGCGGCGCTCGAGGCGTCAGTACGCTATCTCGCCTCCGACCTCGGCCCCGACGGGGTGCGGGTCAACGCGATCTCGGCCGGCCCCATGCGCACGCTCGCGGGCTCCGCAGTAGGCTCGGCCCGACAAGTCTACAACTACAGCCGCGAGACCGCGCCACTGCGGCGCAACGTGGTGCTCGACGATGTGGGCGGCGCGGGGCTTTACCTGCTGTCGGACCTGTCGAAGGCGGTCACCGGCGAAATCCACTATGTGGATTGCGGCTTCAACACGATCGGCATGCCCGACCCCGCGGCGCCAGACGGCGCGTAACACACGCCACACAGAACAATGAAAAACGGCCCCGGGATTCCGGGGCCGTTTTCGTTTCAACGCAGCTGTGTCGCCTACACCACCAGCGACAGCCCGAAGAAGACCAGTGCCGACATGATCGCCGTAGCCGGCACGGTGATCACCCATGCGGCGATGATGGTCAGGAAGTGCGAGCGCCGCACCAGCTTGCGGTGCCGCACCACCTCGGGCGGCAAGGGTTCATCCTCTGCTTCTGCGTTGGCGTTACCGGCGCGCGTCACCATCTCGCGCCGCTTCTTGCTGCGCTTGGTGTAGTACTCGCGGAAGAACCCGACCCCGAAGACGGCGCCGACGGCGATATGCGTCGAGCTGACCGGCAGGCCGAGCCAGGACGCGATAATCACGGTGATCGCTGCCGCCAATGCCACGCAATAGGCGCGCATCGGGTTCATCTTGGTGATCTGGTCGCCAACCATGCGGATCAACTTGGGCCCGTACAGGAACAGGCCGAGGCTGATGCCAAACGCGCCGATGGTCATGATCCAGATCGGCACCTCCACCTTGCTGGCGATATCGCCCGACTGGACCGTGCTCAGGATCGCGGCCAGCGGGCCAATCGCGTTCGCCACGTCGTTGGCCCCGTGCGCGAATGAGAGCAGCGCCGCCGAGCAGATCAGCGGAATCCGGAACAGCACCCGGAGCGACTGGTTGCGGTTCTCCATGCCCTCGGACTGGCGGCGGATCAACGGACGCATGATCGCCCATACGGCGGCGAAGGTACCCAAGGCGATGATCGCGACCATCTCCGTGTCGGGTCGCCATATCCGTTTGAACCCCTTGATAGCGAGATACCAGGCGAACGCGCCGGCCATGATCGCCACCAGCAACGGCACCCAGCGCCGCGCCGCCGCGATCTTGTCTGCCTGATAGATCAGATTGACCTTGATGAAGGCGAGAAACGCCGCGGCGATGAGCCCGCCCAGCAGCGGCGAGATGACCCAGCTCGCGGCGATCGCGCCCATCGTGCCCCAGTTGACGAGCTGGAAGCCGACGGCGGCGATGCCCGCCCCCATGACCCCGCCGACGACCGCATGGGTCGTGGACACGGGCGCCCCGACGAGGGTGGCAAGGTTGACCCAAAGCGCCGCAGCGATGAGCGCCGCCATCATCGCCAAAACGAATACGCTGGCGTCATCCACGAGCGAGGGGTCGATGATCCCCTTGGAGATAGTGCTGACGACGTCACCGCCGGCGAGCAGCGCGCCCGCACTCTCGAAGACGGCGGCGATCACCAGCGCCCCAACCAGGGTGAGCGCTCGCGAACCCACGGCCGGGCCCACATTGTTGGCCACGTCGTTGGCGCCGATATTCAGCGCCATATAACCGCCGAGGATGGCGGCGACGACGACGATGGCCGTGTCGGAGGTCACCCCCACCAGCGCCGCGGCCAACAGCGCGGACAGGCCGAG